>JABAOH010131368.1_pt1 | contig 38414 bp, 38 predicted proteins | sample 7062181 | NCBI WGS metagenome assembly JABAOH01 (sample SAMN14538630, study PRJNA623070) | marine sediment metagenome | biome: marine biome [ENVO:00000428]; feature: marine pelagic biome [ENVO:01000023]; material: deep marine sediment [ENVO:00002113]; isolation source: pool of 5 deep marine... | reverse complement strand
GAAAAAATTATTGATTTTTTAAACGATGCAGAAGGTAAGGGAGCCAAAACATTCAGTGCTGATTCAACAACTGATGTAGGATTAAGAGTTACGGGTCTAGGTGGAATTGTTTCACTGTTAAGATTTCCGGTAGAGGGTTAGTTGGTGGATTCAATTAACCATTTCAAATATGGTTGATTGATTGAGCTAATATCAATTTCTGCAATTTCAGGAACATCATAAGGATGGGAATTCTTTATTGCATTTTTCAATAATTTTTTATTTTTTTGCGTAGTTTTAAAAATCGCTAAAAATTCTGAAGTATCTTCTATTTTTCCTTTCCAAGAATAAATTGAAGAGATTTTGGAAATATTAACACATGCGGCAAGTCGTTTTTTAACCAATTCATTAGCAATTTTTTTTATTGTTTTTTGGTTGGGATAAGTAGATACAATTATCACTGGTTTCATAGCAAACGATAAATTTACCTGATTAAAAAAAGTAACAATTACTTTGGCATTTGAGTTTATTACAGAAAATTCGATAATTTACGTCCTTATGGCTTGGGTTGTAATTGTTCTAGTAGCTAAAGGACTAAAATTACAAAATAGAGGTTTTGAGATAAAACCATACAGTTTAACCTACAAAAATTATGGTGTTCAGTCAGCACTAACGAAAATGTTGAGTAGAACAAGAAGAGGAATTCGAGTTTTTGCAGATGTAAGTGTTATTGCAGGATTTTTGATGATGGGTTTTGCTTTCTGGTTTTTGTTAAATAACGTTTCAAACTTTTTTGTAGAGCCATCAGAGTTTTCCGAATTAACAGTATTAATTCCAGGAGTTACTCTAACATCTTCTGCATCAATAGCTTACTTTTTGCTTTCAATACCTATAGTATTAATTATCCATGAAGGAGCGCATGGGATAGTTGCGACTCTAGAAAAAATTAAAATAAAAACGGGTGGTTTTGCAATTTTTATTGCATTATTTGCAGGTTTTGTAGAACCAGACGAAGAAGAATTTGATAAAGCAAAAAAGATTTCAAAATTGAGAGTAATTGGAGCTGGTGCTACATCAAATGTTCTTTTTTCATTTGCTTTAGGAGCTATACTATTAACAAATCCTCTCTTTGCAATTATCTTGCCTGAACCAATTCTTGGATGGATGTATGAAGAACCTGATGGCGTGTTGATCTTATCTATAATTGAAGGATCTGGTGCTGAAAAAGCAGGATTATTACCAAATGATACAATCACTGCAATTAATGGAATTGATGTTCGGACGCCGTTAGATTTTCAAAAAGCTGAAATTGTGCCAGGTCAAACAGTAAATGTTTCTATTTTACGTTCTGGTGAACAATTAGAATTTCCAGTTGTGGTAATGCCATCCGAAGAAGATCCTGAAAGAGGTTTGATTGGAATTATGAGAGATAATTCGTTTGCTTATAAACCAATTTACAATTTTATTGAATGGAACAATCCTTCGGTTTCAATGTTCTTACTTTGGTTATGGATGATTTCATTTTTTATTGGAATCATCAACATGTTGCCATTACCGATTCTTGATGGTGGAAAATTTATTCATAGTATTATAGATAAAAAAATTTCAGAAAAAGCAGTTAATAGTTTAATGTGGGGAATTTACGCATTTACCTTTGTATTGTTTGGTCTTAACATAGCTCTTTCATATATCAAATCTGGATGGTTTACCATCTAACCATCATTATGTTTCTAAAATGCATTAAATCTATATCATACCTGATAGGGTAATTTTGATATGAAATGTGATAGATGTGAAAATGTAGCAGTATATTCAAGAAAATACTCTGGTGAAAGTCTGTGTTCTGAATGCTTTTCTAATTCAATTTTAAGAAAAACTGCTAAAACTATCTCAAAATATAATATGATAAAAAATGATGAGCTCGTATGTGTAGCAGTATCTGGAGGTAAAGACTCACTTGCATTATTACATATTCTTGAAAAAATGTCGAAAAATCATAATTTCAAACTGCAGGTAGTAACTATTGATGAAGGAATTCCTGGATATAGAAATGAGGCTTTAGAAATTGTTAACAATTTTTGCTCAAAAATTAATGTAAATCATTCAGTTTATTCATACAAAGAACTTTTTGATCTGACTTTAGATGAAGCCTTAAACTTACGAGAAAATGAAAAAACTTCTTCATGTTCAATTTGTGGAACGTTAAGAAGAAGAGCAATTGATCATGCTGCAAAAGAAATTGGAGCAGATGTTATTGCAACTGGTCATAATTTAGATGATAATCTTCAGAGTTTTTTCATTAATTTACTGTCAGGCGATACTGGAAAAATTGGATGGATGGATCCAGATACCTCAAAAAATACAATTCGAAAAATAAAACCATTCTGTGAAATTTACGAATCTGAGATTGTTTTTTATGCATTCACTAATGAAATTCCTTTCCAAACAGAGCCTTGTCCTCACATGAATGAAGGAATTAGTACAGAAATTCGTGAATTTCTAAATTCATTAGAAAATCAGCATTCTGGAATTAAAAATAATCTTTTCAAATCAAGTCTGAAAATTTCAGGGATTGTTAAAGAATCAAACACTAAAGAAAAAAGAATTTGTGCAAAATGTGGCAATGAATGTACTGGAAAAATATGTTCAGTATGTGATATTGTTTTAAAACTAAAAGAAAAACAAACCTAATGCAAATATAACAAATCGTTTTAGAAAAATATGTAGTAGGTAGGATCGGGGTGCCAGCCGTGCCCTATTCTGAAACCGGCTATATGCAGAGATCAGTAACTGCTAGGTAAATCTCTAGGTAGATAGTTCCCGCTTGGTGTACGGAAATGAATTCACGCCGAGGCGGGTGGGTGCAGGACTAGGATTATCCGAAGGGATAATTCCTAAGACCGAACCGTTGAAAGGGATGAGGTCCGGGAGGGAGCAATCCTAAGATGGAACACTCACGCTTCCTCGTCAACGTGGTGGATCTTGTATGCCTTGAAATGGGGCTACCCGTCTAGACTGGAACTAGCAGAGCTACTACTATATACTTTAAAATAATTTTTTTATTTTGTGAGTACTTTTTTTTCTACAGGAAGTAAAAGAAGTTACAATGATTTTAAACTGCAAGTTCCTTCTCAAATTCAATCGTTAATCGATTCCCTAAGAGAATTTTGTTTTTTATTAGGAGATAATGTTATTGAAGATGTACGAATGCATAGAATTGTATTTTGTAAATCTATCTCATTTAGATGGTTTGCAGATATAGAACCTGAAAATGATTCAATTTTAATAAAGATCCAAAAAAGTCGAAAAGAGCCTCAGAAAATTATCAGATTAAAACCAAATGAAGACACTAGTCAAGTTAAAGAAATTTTAAAAGAAGCGTTTGAGACGGTTCGTTAATAGAGAACTTCAAATTTTGAAAATTCTTCTTTGTATTCTTCGTTTTTAATTTCAATATCTTCAACGCGTGCATTTGCAGAACCAGCATGAGCCCATTCAACTAAAGTACTTACGTCTAGATCTTCTCCTTCTAAAACTGCTTCAACTCTACCGTCGTTGAGGTTTCTAACCCAACCATTTACTTTATTCTTTTTTGCCATGACTTTAAGCGCTTGTCTAAAAAATACTCCTTGTACTTTTCCTTTAATAAAAAGCCGAACTCGCTGCTTAGCCATGCAAGAATTTGTTTCAACTAGTTATTAATCAATTTTAGCCTTAATATCAAAAAGCTAGTTGATTCGCTCTTTGATTCTAGCACGGCCAGTCTTTTTGGCGGCAATACTTCCAACTTTAGCACCGGGGGGTGTATCTCTAGCAACAGTAGAACTTTGTCCCACATGTTGGTGTCTTCCACCTCCGTGTGGATGAACATATGCTGCTTGTGCCACACCTCTAACAATTGGATACTTTTGACCTTTAGATCTATATCTACGCCATTTTACTCCAGCCCGCATTAGTGGTCTGTCTTCAACACCACCTCCAGCTAAAGTTCCAATCATAGCACGATTTTTTGGATTAATGGTAGAAAATCTTCCTGAAGGAAGTTTAATAGTTACACCATCTGGACCATGTGAAAAAACGGTTGCATTAGTTCCTGCTGATTTAATTAAAGATCCTCCATCTCCAAAATGTTTTTCGACGTTACATACGATTGTGCCATCAGGAATATTTTGAACACTAATTACATTTCCGTCAGAAATGTCTGCTTTTAATCCAAATTGAATGTATGAACCAACTTTTGTTCCAAGAACAGCTGGAATAAATGATACAGAACCATCTTCAAATCTAACCTTTGCAAGAGGAACATCTCGACCACTTTCATGAACCAAGTCAATGACTTCTCCTTGATGTTTTTCATCCAATCCATAATTTGGATATTTTGCTGCAGAGAGCTTTCTTGTGGTAGCAGCTCTAAACTGCATGCCTCCACGTCCTCGTCTTCTAACTAATGGTCTCTTACCCAAGTTGATCGCTTTAGAATTTAATACAGATTTTAAGTTTTGTGTTAGAAATGTCGATTTTGTACAAGATTTGATAATTTTGTTAGAATAATACTGCCAAAGATATAAAAACACAGGCGAGGGAATTTTCCCATGAGTCAGAATTCTCTTTCTCTTAAGGTTTTAGAAGCTTACACTAGAGATGTTGGAAGAGGAGTTGCAAGAATAGATTATGATTCTATGGACACGCTAAACGCATCTACTGGTGATGTAATTGAGATTAAAGGTAAACGTAGGACAGTTGCTAAGTGTTTACCACTTTATCCTTCTGATGAAGGAAAAGGAATTATTAGAATTGACGGACTAGGACGAAATAATTCAGGAATTGCTATAGGAGATACAATTGCTGTAAGAAAAATCAAAGCAGTTGCAGCAGAAAAAGTTGTTGTTGCGCCATTAGAAGCTATTCCACCAATTGATGAAAGATATCTTGCTGATGCATTAGAAAGCGTTCCTCTAATTAAAGGCGATAATGTCATGGTTCCATATTTTGGTGGCAGACTAACTTTTCAAGTAATTGGTGTTACTCCAGCAGCTGATGCTGTTCTTGTAACTCAAAAAACAGTTTTTCATATTGCTGAAAAAGGTGAAACCCTAAGAGGTGTTCCACAAGTAACGTATGAAGACATTGGTGGTCTTACTGATGAAATCAAAAAAGTAAGAGAAATGATCGAGTTACCTCTAAGACATCCAGAAATTTTTGAAAAATTAGGAATTGAAGCACCAAAAGGAGTCTTATTGTATGGTCCACCAGGAACTGGAAAAACATTACTTGCAAAAGCTGTTGCAAATGAAAGTAATGCACATTTCATTAGCATTTCTGGTCCAGAAATAATGAGTAAATTTTATGGTGAAAGTGAAGCTAGACTAAGAGAAATTTTCAAAGAAGCAAGAGAAAAAGCTCCATCAATTATTTTCGTTGATGAAATTGATTCAATAGCACCAAAAAGAGAAGAAGTTACTGGTGAAGTTGAACGAAGAGTTGTTTCACAAATGTTTTCATTAATGGATGGATTAGAAGCGAGAGGAAAAGTAATTGTAATTTCTGCAACAAATAGACCTAATGCAATTGATCCTGCATTAAGAAGACCTGGTAGATTTGATAGAGAAATTGAAATTAAAGTTCCAGATAAGAAAGGAAGAAAAGACATTCTTGCAATTCACACAAGAAACATGCCTCTGGCAGATGATGTTCAATTAGATAAAGTAGCAGGGGTTAGTCACGGATACGTAGGTGCTGACTTGGAATATTTGTGTAAAGAAGCAGCAATGAAATGTTTGAGAAGATTATTACCTGAACTAAATTTAGAAGATGAAAAAATTCCTCCAGAAACACTAGATAAACTAGTTGTAAATGCAGAAGATTATCAAAAAGCATTGATTGAAGTTACTCCATCAGGAATGCGTGAAGTGTTTATTGAAAATCCTGATATTAAATGGGAAAAAGTTGGTGGATTAACAGAAGTAAAACGAGAACTTCAAGAAGCTGTAGAGTGGCCAATGAAATATCCAGTATTGTATGATAAATTAGGTCATAGAATGCCTAGAGGAATTTTGTTACACGGTCCTAGTGGAACTGGAAAAACATTACTTGCAAAAGCTGTTGCTACTGAAAGTGAAGCAAACTTTGTTTCAGTAAGAGGACCTGAATTGTTATCAAAATGGGTTGGTGAATCAGAAAGAGGAATTAGAGAAATATTTCGAAGAGCAAGACAAGCTTCACCTTGTGTAATATTCTTTGATGAAATTGATTCAATAGCACCAATTAGAGGAGCTGGAGGAGAAACAGCTGTTACTGAAAGAGTTGTTAGTCAGCTTTTAACAGAGCTTGATGGAATGGAAAACATGCACGGAGTTGTAGTTCTTGCTGCAACTAATAGAGCAGATATGATTGATCCAGCATTACTAAGACCTGGAAGATTTGATAAAATAATTCAGATTCCATTACCTGATAAAGAAAGTAGAAAGAGCATTTTAGAAATTAATGTAAAAGAGATACCAGTTGTTAAAGACTCAAAAGAAGCTGGTTATGTTGACATTGAAAAGATTGCAGAGATGACTGATGGAATGAGTGGAGCAGACGTAGCTTCTATTGCAAATACTGCAGTTTCATTAGTAATACATGAATTCCTAGACACTCACCCAGAAGTCAAAGAGGCTGAAAAGGCTTCACAAGGAGCAAAAGTTACTATGAAGCACTTTGAAGAAGCAGTAAAGAAAGTAAGAGAACAAAAAGACCTAAAGATTGGACAAAAGGTTGTAGCTTCTTACTACAGGTAGTTTTAATAAAAAAGCCAATCTAATCCACCTAAATGTCAGAATATAGAGGCTATACTGGAACGTCTCTTGCTTTTCTAAAAGATTCAAAAATTAAGGTTGGGGATTCAGTTAAGATTACTGAAGATTTAACCTATATTGGAATCATAATGCCTCGTTATGAGCATACTGATGATGCTCATATTGCTCTAAAACTAAAAAGCGGTTATAATGTGGGAATTGAAGTAAAAAAAATTAAGAAAATTGAGTTAATAGATACAGAAAAAGTTGAGAAAAAATCATCCCCAGAAGTAAAATCAGATACATCTTTACCCAAAATTTTGCTTTTATCAACTGGAGGAACAATTGCAAGTAAAATTGATTATAGAACAGGCGCAGTTACTCCAGCACTAACTGCAGAAGATCTTAATGCAGCAGTACCAGAATTAGCAAAAATTGCAAATATTGACGCTAAAGTTTTATTTTCAGAATATTCTGAAAATTTAGAGCCTGAGCATTGGAAAAAAATTGCAGAAAAACTAGATTCTCATGCAAAATCAGATTACAAAGGAATAGTTGTTGCTCATGGAACTGACACGATGCAATACAGTGCAGCTTTTCTATCCTTTGCCTTGGCAGGATTTCCTATTCCAGTTGTTTTAGTTGGTTCACAAAGATCTTCGGATAGACCATCATCAGATGCAGCTTTGAATTTAATTTCTGCAGTAAGATTAATTGTTGAATCAAGTACTCAAGGAATCTTTATTGTAATGCATCATAATGAAAGCGATGATCTAATTGCAGGACATATTGGAACTAGAGTCAGAAAAAACCATACAAGTAAACGAGGAGCATTTAAAACAATTGGAGATGATCCTGCATTTTTAATCTTTGATAAAAAAATAGAAAATAATTTGAAAAATGAATTTTTTCAACAAAAAGAATATTCTCCTAAATTAAATTATGATACACATGTTGCACTTGTAAAGTATCATCCAGGTTATGATCCAAAAACAATTGATTATCTAATAAAATCAGGATGTAAAGCGATAATTTTTGAAGGAACTGGTCTTGGACATGTTGGTAAAACAATCTATGATGAAGTAAAAAAAGCAAATGAGAATGGATTATTCATGGGGATGACTTCACAATGTATTGATGGAAGAGTTGGAATGGATGTTTACGAAAGTGGAAGAGATCTTCAAGAATATGGAATAATTCCATTATCTGATATGATTCCTGAAACTGCATTAGTAAAAGCAATGTGGGCACTAGGTAATTCAAAAGATGTAGATGAGATGAAAAAATTAATGACAGAAAATATTGCTTCAGAGTTTTCTGATTAATCTTTTAAAATGGAATTATGGTAGATGACTTGTGACTGAATTAGATATAGATAAAATTGGATTAAAAGTTGGATTAGAAATTCATCAGCAGCTATCTACGAATAAAAAATTATTTTGTAATTGCTCATCTACAGAATCTGATGAATTTACACACAAATTTACTCGAAAACTAAGAGCCTCTAAAAGTGAATTGGGAAAATATGATCCAGCTGCAATTTTTGAAAGCACAAAATCTAAGAAAATGGTTTACTACACAAATCCAAATAGCTGTTGTTTGGTTGAACAAGATGAAGAACCACCTCATGAATTAGATTGTGATGCAAAAAAAATTGCATTACTTATTGCAAGTTCTTTAAAATCAAATATTTTCAGTGAAGTTTATCCGATGAGAAAAATGGTAATTGATGGATCAAATACATCAGGTTTTCAGAGAACCATGTTAATTTCTCAGGGCGGATATATTGATGTTGAAGGAAAAAAAGTTGGTGTGCAATCAATCTGTTTAGAAGAAGATGCAGCAAAATTACTTGAAGATAGAGAAAATGAACGAGATTATAGTTTAGAACGCTTAGGAATTCCACTAGTTGAAATAGCTTTAGATCCAGTGAGTGCAGGTTCAGCAGAAATGAAAAAAATTGCACTTGCATTAGGAAGATTATTGCGAACTACAAAGAAGGTTACTAGAGGATTAGGTTCGATTAGACAAGATGTGAATGTTTCTATAAGTGGAGGAGGGGTTGTTGAAGTAAAAGGAGTTCAACAGTTAGATCAGCTAGAAAAAGTAGTAGAATACGAAGCAAAAAGACAACATGGTTTAAAGAAAATTTCTGAAAAATTATCAAATTTAGATATTGGAAAAATTTCTAAGGAAAAAGATGTGTTTGATGTAACTGAAAGTATGAAGACATGTAAATCAAAGATTATTCAAAAATCTTTAAAAGATAATTCTGTGATTAAAGCCTTAAAAATAAAAAATTTTTCAGGAATGTTTAGTTATTCTCCTTATGAAAATATTAGATTAGGTAAGGAGTTAGGACAACTTGTAAGATTTTTTGGAATAGGTGGTGTATTTCATTCAGATGAATTACCAAATTATGGAATTGAAAATTCAGATATTTCAAAAATAAAAAATGTAATTGGTTATAATGAAAATGATGGATTTTTAATAATTGCTGGAACTGAATCTAAAGTAAATTATGCTCTTGATTCTATAATAAACAGAATTTCTGATGCAAGTCAAGGAGTTCCTGCAGAAACTAGGATGGCAACACAAACTGGTGAAACAGTATTTCTTAGACCAAGACCAGGAGCATCCAGAATGTATCCTGAGACGGACATTCCTACAATAGTTGTAACTGAGGATGAAAAAAAGATTGCAGAAAAAAACATTCCAAAATCATGGGATGAATCACTAAAAGAACTACAAAAAAAATATCAGATTAATCCTCAGCTTGCTGAACAGATTTTTGATTCAGAATATTTAGAATTATTTGAAAAAATTAGTGCTAATGAAAAAAGTTCTCCAAATTTTGTTGCTTCAGTTCTTTGTTCAACAATAAGAAACCTGGAACGCCAGGGATTAAATCCAAATTTACTTAGACATGAAGAAATTTTTAAAACATTTGAATTTTTGAATGAAGGAAAAATTGTTAAAGAATCAATTGAAAAAATTTTTCAAATAATCATGGAAGGAAAAGCAAACTCTATTGAAGATGCTATGGAAAAATCATCTATTAGTACAATGTCTGAAGAAGAATTAGAAGAGATTTGTAATTCTATTGTTTCTCAGAATTTAGAAATTATTAAAAATCAAGGTCCTAGATCCATTGGTCCATTGATGGGAATTGTGATGAAAACTGTACGTGGAAAAGCTTCCGGTGAAATGGTGAGTAAAGTACTGGAAAAAAAGATTAGAGAATACTCTAACAAAAATTAAAGAAAATATAATATGCTATATTATAGCATCTTGGAATTATCTGGAAACGATACTGTTTATTCGATTTTTCTTCTACCGGTTCCACGTCCCATGGAAACCCATCTACCTTTACCAGTTGGTCTTCCAGTGGTTTCAGCAATGTCACCGAGTTTAATCTTTTTAGTTCCACGTCCCATTGAAACGTAAACATCTTTAGCTGCTTCTTTTCGTTTTTTCTGAAGATTTTTGTAACTTTCCCCAGTCCAATTGTCTGCTTCTTTATCAACTACTCTTCGGGAGGTGCCTCTGCCACCTGATCTTACTACTTTGCCCATAAATCATTTAGGATTTACTATCGTTTAAAGTTGTTCTTTTTTGTACTTATTAATCAAATATGCGGGAAGTGGGATTCGAACCCACGAACTCCTAGGAGATAAGGATCTGAACCTTACGCCGTTGACCAGGCTGGGCGACTCCCGCATCGTAGAATTCAGATGCCTAGAATAAGTTCTTTATTGTGAAAATACAAAAACAAACATACTCTGCTGAGAATTGTCAATACAGTTGGAATTTAGAGAGATCTATTGTAATAATTGTAAGAAGGTCTTAGGGAAGTACAACGTAAAGTATTATTCTGAAGCAAAAATTGCTGAAGTCATTAAAGACAATCATGTTTTACATGTACGTAATGGTCATCATTTGGATATAAGAAAAATCAAGCAGTAATTCTTAATCTGAGAAAAATAATTTTGTTTGGAATGTTTAATCTTTATCAAAAGTTTTTTCAAATTCTTTTAAAAGATTTTTTTGATTTTTATCCAGATTCTTAGGAATATTTACTACTAATCTAACATATTGATCTCCTTTACCTCTAGAATTTAACCTGGGAAGACCTTTTCCTTTCAATTTAATGATAGTATTAGGTTGGCTTCCTTGTTCAACATTAATTTTTTCTTGTCCGTCTAAAGTTGGAACTTCTAATGTTTTTCCTAGAGAAGCATCAACTATGCTTATTTCTGTGTCATAAAAAAGATCTGCTCCATCTCTTTTAAATTTAGGATGTGGTTGAACTCTAATTCTAACTACTAAATCTCCATTGATTCCATCAGGTATTGATTCACCTTCACCTGGAATGGTGTAATCTCCTGTATCAATACCAGGAGGAATATCAAATGGTAGATGTCGTATTCCTTTAGTAGTACCACTGCCTTTACAATTTTTACAAGGTTTTTCTATAATTTTTCCTTGTCCTCTACAATCATTACACATTCCAACTGTAACAAAAGATGCAAAACCCATCTTCCTAGTTTGTCTAGTTTGACCTTGACCATTACATGTTTTACAAGTTTTTGTTAAAGAGCCTGGTTCTGCTCCAGAACCATTACAAGTAGTACATTCAACATCTTTATGCAAATCAATCTCCATGTGTTTTCCATGAAGTACATCTTCTAATGTAATTGAGGTTTCATAAAGTAGATCTGAACCTTTTTGTTTTCTAAATCCTCCAAAACCACCTCCTCTGCCTAGTAGTGTTTCAAAAATTGATTGAAAACCTTCTCCACTACCTCTACCAAAAAGATCACTAAATACATCATTAAAATTCCCACTAGCTCCTTGGAAAATATCTTCAGTGCTATACTTTCCATCTACACCAGAGTGTCCATATTGATCGTAAAGATTCCTTTTTTCAGAATCAGATAACACTGCATAAGCTTCAGAAATTTCTTTGAAATGCTCAGCAGCTTCTTCAGATTTGTTCCTATCAGGATGAAATTTTAGAGCAAGTTTACGGTATTGAGATTTAATTTCATCTGCAGATGCTGTTTTAGAAATTCCCAATACTTCATAATAGTCACGTTTAGAACTCATTCTAATCTTAATTATTATATTGAGTATAAATTATCTAATTAGAAGCGGAATCTTTAGTGGTACCCTGTTCTGAAGTAGAATTAGTTTTTTGTTCTTCTTGTGTTTGCTGTTCTGTCGTTTGTTGACCCTCACTAGACTGTTGCCCTTCATTTGATTGCTGACCATCACCAGGAGGGGGAGCAGTATTTTTGTAAATTTCAGTAGTTACTTCATTAACTATCGCCTTTAAAGCATCAAGTTTTGGTTTAATCTGTTCGGCATCTTTGTTCAAGACTTCTTTTAGTTCTTTTACAGCATCAGCGATTTTAATTCCTTTTTCTTGTGGAATTTTATCTTTGAGATCTTGATTGATTAATTTTTCAGTTGTGTAAACGAAGCTTTCTGCTTCATTTTTAACATCAATTGCGTCTTTTTTCTTTTTGTCTTCATCGGCAAATTTTTCAGCATCTTCTTTTAATTTTTCAATTTCGTCTTTTGATAATTTTGAGCCTGCTTCAATTGTTATCTTAGCCTCTTTTTTTGTACCAAGATCGGTTGCTGTAACATTTAGAATTCCGTTTGCATCAATATCAAATTTTACATCTATTTGTGGAACTCCCCTGGGAGCAGGAGGTATATCAGTTAGATTAAAACTTCCAAGTGAAACATTATCTGCTGCCATAGGTCTTTCACCTTGAACAATATGAATAGTAACAGCAGTTTGACTATCAGCAGCTGTTGTGAAAACTTTGTTTTTGGAAGTAGGAATTGTAGTGTTTCTTTCAATTAGAGGTTCTCTAACACCACCTAAAGTTTCAATTCCCAATGTTAATGGAGTAACATCAAGTAGAACAATGTCACTTGTTACATCACCAGCAATTATTCCTGCTTGAATTGCCGCGCCTGTAGCAACAGCTTCCATAGGATCAACTCCTGATTCTGCATCTTTACCAACTAGAGTGCTAATGAATTTTCTTACAAGTGGAATTCTTGTAGGACCACCAATAAGTACAATTTTTGAAATATCAGATGTAGATAATTTTGCATCTTCTAATGCTTTTTCAACTGAAGGTTTGCATCTTTCAACAATTGGATTTATCAGATCTTCTAATTTAGCTCGAGTTAGTTTTAGTTCAAGATTTTTGGTTCCAGATGATTTATCATGGAAAATAAATGGTAAATTAATGTCAGTTTCCATTACTGTAGAAAGTTCAATCTTTGCTTTTTCTGCTGCTTCTTTAATTCTAGTCATTGCAGTGTTATCTGTACTAAGATCAATGCCTGTGTTTTTTCTAAAATCATCAGTCACATAATCAACTATGACCTTATCCATGTCGGTTCCACCAAGTTGGGTATCACCAGAAGTGCTCATAACTTCAAAGACACCACCGCCCATTTCCATTATTGTAACATCTAGTGTTCCTCCACCAAAATCAAAGACAAGAATTTTCATGTCTTCTTTTGATTTGTCTAGTCCAAAAGCCAAAGAAGCAGCGGTAGGTTCGTTGATTATCCTAACGACATCTAAACCAGCAATTGTTCCAGCATCTTTTGTAGCCTGACGTTGATTATCATCAAAGTAAGCAGGAACAGTAATTACTGCTTTTTCAACTGTTTCTCCTAGAAATGCTTCTGCGTCTTTTTTTATTTTTTGTAAAATAAAAGCAGAAATTTGTTGAGGTTTGTATTCCTTGCTTTGAATTTTAAAGACATGATCACTTCCCATTTTTCTTTTTGCAGCAACAATAGTATTATCTGGATTAGTAATAGCTTGACGTCGTGCAGGTTCACCTACTATTAGATCTCCGTCTTTAGTAAAAGCTACATATGATGGAAAAGCTTTTCCACCAATACTTGTTCCTTCTGCAGCAGGAATTAAAGTTGGTTTTCCACCCATCATTACTGCGGCAGCAGAATTACTTGTTCCTAAATCTATTCCAATTATCTTAACCATTTGATTCACCGTTTGAATTATCTGATTTTATTTTTTTCGATATCTCTACTATAGTAGGTCTAATTATCCTTTTTCCAGAAATATATCCTTTCCTGATTTCTTTTGTAATTGTACCCTCTTCAAGTGAGGAATCTTCAACAACAGAAATTGCTTCATGAAGATTAGGATTAAAAATTTCTCCAAGTGCATTAATTGGAGCTATATTGTATTCTGTTAGAAGAGAATTCATATTTTTTACAATTGATTCAATGCCAGAAACATCATTTTTTTCATCTTCAAGAACTTTTTTAGCTACAAGCAAATCATCGTAAATAGTTAAAAAATTTAAAAATAATTTATCAATTTTTAAATTAATTCCATTTTCAATATCTGTCTGAGTTTTACGTTGTAAGTTTTGAAAATCAGCTAAAGAGTGTTTTAATTTTTCTTCATATTGTAAAAGATTTTGTTTTGTTGTTTCTAATTCTTCTTGCAATTCAGAAATAGTCGATTCATTAGATTCATTTATGATCTCTATTTCATCATTATCTGAATTATTATCAGAATTTTCTACATTTACACTAGGTTCATTTGAATTTGTATCTTGTTTTTCGTTTTCAGACAATTTGGAGTTTTTTTTATTTTAGGTAATTTTTACTTTATTGTATTGTCTCACACAGTGGGTTAGTCTTAATCATGATAAGATCAGCGTCTTTTTGCTTTTTTACAATATTTTCATAATCAGATTTTGAACATACAACGACAACGGTAGTTTTATCACTATGAAACAAGTCAAAATTAGGTCCTTCATATGCTTCTACATCACCAATGTAATCTCGTAATCTTGAAGTAAGATTTTGAAGCATCTCTATTTTATCCCCTCGCATTGAATGTGGATCTAGAGTCCATGAAAGAGCAATTTTTGTTCTGCTAGCCTTGAGATCATTTTTCTTAAGAGTGGCTCTTATTTCATCGATTAAACGTTTGATGTAACCATCTATACCCTTGATACTTCCATTTACTAAATACATCAAAGTATTAGCTCCTTCAAAAGATGAGCCCAATGAACGCAAGTCGTATAGTTCGTTTATCATGTCATCAAGGAAAATATTGTTAAAACTATCAGAAATTAAATCTGATTTAGTTTCTTCATCTTGAGCAAATTTGCAAACTTCAAGTATGCTACATAATCCTGAAAATCTAGTAAGAATGTTAATTGCATGAAAATGTTCAGATGAAGATAAAGCAACGAATTTTTTGACTTTCTTATCTTCAGAAAGTAATTCAGCAAGTTTTTCATCTTTTTTGTTATTAAAAGAACCAATCACATCTGGCATTTGAGTTGGGACAGATAATGGAAAATAATAATAGAAGATAGATTTTCCAACTTCTAATCCTGTTACGTGTTCTAGTAAAGAAATATTTTCATTATTTCCACCAAAACCAGTTCCAAGATTGTAAATTACAGAACTACCTTTCTTTAGCTTACCGGTAGCATCCTTGAATTTAGAATGAACTTCTGTCTTTGTATCTTGTCCTGTTTTTCTAATTCTTGGGGTAAAGAAAAGATATTTTGCCTTTGATATTGCAACATCAATTGGTTCCATTGCCAATAATGGCTCATCTTCTTTTAGAGCAGAGACATTAGGATAGGTTTTAGCAATATCAGCTTTTATAGAAATTGCTGAAGGCGTAGTTTCATCAACGATTTGGACATCGGCTCCTTTTAATGCCATTTTACAGGCCAGAGAGTAACCTTCTGTACTAAGTCCAAAAACTACAACTTTAGCTCCCGCCATTACATTTGAGCTAGGAAAACAACCCAAGAAAAACTTATTGAACTTCTAAATTCATTGAAAAATGCTTGAAAATTTGGTTTGATATCCTAACTCCGAAACAGATCCTATTTTTTGAACCTATGATTAGAAAGTTTCAAAAAAAGCATCAGGTTGTTTTAACCTCAAGAAATTACCGTGAAGTGACTCATCTAGCAAAATTACGTAAATTGAACCTAAAATTTGTGGGAAAACATGGGGGAGTCGAAAAATATGATAAATTGGAGGCTAGTACAAATAGAATTAATCAGCTATCAAAAATCATTAAAAAACAGTCACCAGATGTTGCAGTAAGTTTTTGCTCTCCCGAAGCAGCTCGTGTTTCTTACGGACTTGGAATTAAACACGTAGCTTTTTCGGATTCTCCTCATGCTGAAGCAGTAATGCGATTATCAGTTCCTTTGATTCAAAAATTACTTATTCCATGGATTATTCCTAAAAAAGAATTTTTAAAATTTGGAATAGAGAGAAAAAATATTTTACAATACAAAGCAATAGATGCGTCAATTATAGCTAAAAGAGAGCTTGGTAAGAAAAATACCATTTCATATAATAAAAAAAGAAAAACGATTTTGATAAGAGTGGAAGAAGATCAAGCAGCATATTCTTCAAAAAATACAAAACGGACAATTTCAATAATTAAAAATATAATTAGAGAATTCAGTGATGAAAATATTTTAGTTTTAGGAAGATATGGAAAGCAGATAAATTTTCTTAGAAAAACCTTTGGTAATAAAATAAAAATTCTAAATAAAGTAGTTGATGGTAAAGCATTATTATCGAATCTTGATGTTTTTGTTGGATCAGGAGGAACAATGACTGCAGAATCAGCATTATTGGGAATTCCTACAATTTCTTACAATGCAGTTCCAAATTTGATTGAGAGTTATCTTGTAAAAAATAAACTTGTAAAAAGAGAATCAAACCCTAAGCAATTAGTTCGAGCCATCAATATTTTCATTAATTCTTCAAATCTCCAAAATAAAAAACTAGCAAAGAAGGCTTTAAGTTCAATGGAAGATCCCTACCCAAAACTTGTTAGAGCAATTCGAGAAACAATCTAAGGAAAAATTCCAATTTTAGCTAATTTGATTACAGCCTGACCAAATAGAAAATATCATTAAGGGACATGAAACTTTAAACCACGTCCGGCAGCCCGGTAGAGGAATTTATTCCACCGAATGTAGTGGTCAAGCATGGGGGCCTTTGGAGCCCCAGACCCCAGTTCGAATCTGGGCCGGGCTATTCTTTTGTAACTGAAATTTTTAAAAATCTAGTTTTGTGAGCAGTTTGGTTGCTACAATGAATAAGCTTGAAGCAAGTCCAATCAATACTAACATCTCAATAAAAACAAAATTTGTAAAACTTCCAAAAATTCCTGCTCTGACCACATCTACTAGATACGTTAGGGGATTTAGATAAAATGCAGTAGACAGTGGTTCTGGTGCACCTTCTGCAGGATAAAATGCAGTACTTACAAATGCAAAAAATAAGAATACAGTGTTAATAATTACATTAAATCCTTCACTTGATCTTATTCTAGTTGAGATAATTGATGCAATTGATCCAAACAATAATGAACCTGTAATTGATGCAAAGATTATGATTGGAATTGTAAGTATTGAAAAAGTACTTGATTCTGCAAATACTGGATAAGCAATGAATGCAATTAAAGCTGCACTAACTAATCCGACAATTCCAATTGTAAGTACATTACTTAGAATGTAATGTGCTCGTGTAAATGGACCAGATAAAATTTGTTCAAACATTCCATGACGTCTATCATTCCAAATAATTATTCCTGAGATTAGTGTACTATTCATAATGTTAAAACCAATCATTCCTGTTGCTAGAAATGCAGGATAATTCAATTTCATGCTTTCAAATTGTACTACTTCAATTAGTGAGGTGTATGCAAATCCTGCAACAAAGATGTAAATTAAAGGGAAAATTACTTGCCAAATTAAAAATCCTGGATTAAGAGCAATTGTGAGATTTCTATTAGTTAATCTAATTATTGGATTCATTTGATTCATCCACCACTTTAAGAAATATTTCCTCTAGATTTGTTGGCATTGCAGAAAGATCTTCAATTGTAAGATTGTTTGAATTCAAAATTTGTAATACCTGAAGTAATACAATTTCGGATTCATCTGAATTTATGGTAATATTAGAACCTGAATTAAAATCAATTTTACAATCTTTTACTTCAGAAAGTAAATTTTTTAAATTTTCATTAACTTGTGATAAATGAATTTTAATAGTTTTTTTTCTACCAAATCTATTTTTAAGATCATCAGGAGTATCAACTGCAATTATTTTTCCTTTGTTAATTATTGCAATTTCGTCACAAATGTACTCTGCTTCAGTTAAAACATGGGTTGTAAAAAAAATGGTTAAACCATCATTTACTTTTCTTTTTAAAAAATCAAGTAGTTTTCGCCTAGCTGAAGGATCTAATCCAATAGTTGGCTCATCTAAAAAAAGTAGTTCCATATCATGCATGAATTCTCTTGCTACCTGAAGCCTTCGTCTTTGTCCAATAGATAGATCTTCAGTCTTTTTCTTTCGAATATCCTGTAAATCAAAATCAGAAAGCAATTCTTCAACCCTTTCCTTCCTAATTTTTTTGGGAACATCCCACATCAAGCCATATTTTTCAAGTGATTTTTCTACAGAAAGTGAGGGTTCGTAGCTTGGTTGTTGTAAAACTACTCCAATTTTATGTCTAATTTCAAGGGGTTTTTCATTTGCATTAATTCCTAAGATGTTTAATTCTCCTTTTGTTGGTGGGATTAAAGTTGTTAATAGCTTAATTGTAGTAGATTTTCCAGCCCCGTTTGGACCTAAAAATCCAAAAACCTGACCTGATTTAACAACTAGATCGATTCCATCAACTGCATTTACATCATTATATGATTTTGAAAGAGATTTTGCAATTATGCTAGACATGATTTGGCCTGCGATCTACCCACTAATTTAGTTAATGTAATTTTTATTAGGACATAATATTAACAAACTCTGATTTGTCAGAATTTGATACTCTTTTGAATAAACTTCTAGAACAAAAAACTGATCTTACCAAAGCCGATATAGAAGAGAAAATAAAGGAGAAAAAAGAAAAGATCGGCGCTGGATATCTTACCGACCAGGGAGCACTTTTTCTCATAGCATCAGATCTTGGAGTGTCTCTTTCAGAGCCATTAAAAGTTGAGATGGGGTTGAAGGATCTTTACGTAGGTGCAAAAGAGATTTCTTTAGAAACAAGAGTATTGAATTTGTCTCCTGCAAAGCAATACTCAAGAAAAGATGGTTCGCCATTCTTTTTGAGAACTATGACTGTTTATGATGGTGATTCAACAGCAAGTGTAAAACTTTGGGATGAAAAAGCAAAACTACCTGGAATTGAGGAACTAAAGCCAGGTGATTTAATTAAAATCATTAAAGCTTACGTTAAATCAGATCTTAATGGAAGTCCAACAATAAACATTGGTTCAGGTTCTTCTATTGAAACAACTGATATTGATAGTACAATTCCTGCAATTGATACAATTACAAAAGATGTTAATTCAATTAATGAAAACGAAAATAATATTGTTGTTTCAGGAACAGTTGATGGAATAATCAATACACTAGAGTTTACCAATTCTCGAGGCCAACCAGGAAAAGCTTTACGCTTAAGACTAAAGGGTAGTGAGGGAAATTCTGTCAGAGTAGTTCTTTGGGGAAAAGATGAATCTTCTGTTCCAAAAATGGTCTCGCCTGGTGCAAAAACAATTCTTTATGGAGTAAAAACAAAACAAGGCAACCAAGGCGACCTAGAAATTCATGGAAATGAGGCTACAATCATCAAAATTCAAGGCGAAAACGAGATTAAACCAGTAGTGACTCGAATTTTGTCAGTTTCAAAAAATGACGCAGGTAAAAATTTGATTCTTGGAGTTGACTCTAAAAAGAACATGTTCAAAATTACAGATACAGCTGAAAAAATAAAATTATTCAGTGTAGGCGAAGTAATCGAATGTATGCCTTCAAAGGCATATGGAAATTCAATTGTACTTGATGATGATTCATTTGTTAGAAAAGTAGAAGATGAATCAATTCCTTTAGCTTCTGAGCTAAGAACAAAGATTTCTGATATTAAAGTTGGAGATAATTATTGTATTGAAGCAATTATTTTGAAGAAGCCAGAACGACGTGAAGTTCAAACAAAAACTGGCGAATCGATTGCTCTAAGTGAAATGTATGTAGAAGACGATACCGGTCCAATATTTGTAAAAGGTTGGAGAGAACAAGCAAGACTACTTGATAAATTTTCTATTGGTGAAGTAGTATCAATAACAGGACTTACTGCAAAAACAGGTTTAGAAAATAGAATTGAATTATTTTTAACTGCTTTTTCAAGTATTACTAAGAAAAATTAAGTTTCCCAAAAACCTCTAGTCATTACATATTGTCTTTCAGCTTCGTAAATCTGCTTATACAATAATTCATCATCAACCATATTTCTTAAGATACGTGCAGCGGTATCAGCACCAATTCCAAAACCAGATAATACAATTAATGCAGTACTACCAAAATTTTCTATTAATGATGAAACCTTCCATGCACGATTAAATTTGTGCTTTTCATCAGAGGTAATTTTTTTCCCAGCATGCTTTTTTTGAATAATTTTTTGTAAATCATAATCTGAATAGAAAGTAGAGGTGATTTGTCTTCCCTTACAATAAGGGCATGATAAAAGACCTTTTGCGTCTTTTGTTTCAATTACTTTTTCCCATTTTCCACAACGTGCACAAACTAGTCTATGTTTTGTTTTGAATAATCGTTTTTTTACTAAATCTAAAATTCCTTTGTCAATATTTGAGGGAGAAGAATAGTATTTTGTACTATTATCTAAGATTGGTTCAGCAATTTTAGAAAATTTTCTAACATCATACCATTTTATTGTAATTTCGTTTTTTCTAATTTTTTCTAGTATTTTCTCAGAATTTTCAAGGTCATACTTGTCATGAAATAATTCTCTTAGGGCTTCTCTTACAAGTGGGCTTTTAGCATACCTCTCATAGAGGAATCTGGCTGATTTTCTCTCATAAACTGCGCCTCTACCTACAACACCAAATTTTTTTGCTACACACCAAGTTCGCCAGTTTACATTATGTGTTCCAGTAAGAGAGGCAGTAACAATCACAGATAGGTCATAATCATCATGTAAAACATCAATTAGCTGTTTTTGGGAGATTCGAGATTTTGATGAAAGAACAATTCTATATGCATCTGAGCGAGATTCCACTAAGAATCCCATTTTTGCAGATAACATTGAGGAAAGCAGTGCAGATAATGTAGAGTTTATTTTTGATCCAAAGCAAGCATGTAAAACAACAATACTTTGAGTACGAAGAGCTTCTGCAACTATAGTTTTTTCATCAGGAATTGTATCTAATTCAAAATCGGAAATTAAATTATTTAGAAGTGAAATTTTTCCCTTCTTTACTTTAGTTCTAAAATTTCCAACCTTATTTGCAGTTTTATAATCAACTGGAATGTTTTCTCCTTCCCAATAAGGAACAGTTATGCCACCAGAACGAAATGGTTCTACATTTACCTTAAATGATTTTTCATCAACATTTAGAATTTTCCATTGTAATCCTCTAAGAACAAAAACATTACCAGAATCTCCAAAATCTCCAACAAATCTTTGATCTAAAGTCCCAATGATTTTTTTGCTAACTGTGTCAAATACTTTGAATTTTAAAATATCTGGAATTGTTGAAAGGTTTTGAAAATAATATGTGTATGTCCTACCTTTTTTCTTGATAATCATGTTTTCACGATCAAAAAATAATAGATAGTTTGAATCCATTAACTCTAAAACGCTGTAAAAATCTTCTAAAGAAATATTTCTAAATGGATAAGCTTTTGTAAAAATTTCAAAAGCTTTTTCAACTTCAACTTTACCTAGTTGAATTGTTAGTCCTACTATATGATGAGCTAAAACATCTAAAGAACTATCATGAATTTTTTGTTCTTCAATAGAGCCTTGTTTAATTCTCTCTAAAATTGCATTGGCTTCAAATTCATCATCAGCATTATTTGTAACAATTAGACCTTTTGCAGAAGAACCTTTACTATGTCGACTGCGTCCAATTCTTTGAATTAATTTTGATACTTGTCTTGGTGAGCCATAATGAATTACAAGCTCAATAGAGCCAATATCAAGACCCAGCTCTAGTGATGAGGTACAAACAACTATTCCTCGAGTTCCTTGCCTGAGAGAGTTTTCAGTCTCTTCTCGTACTTGTCTTGAAAGAGAACCATGGTGGAGTTCAATATTTAGTGAAGATTTTTCTTTTAGAATTGAGGCTAGAAATTCAGATTCTCCTCTGGTATTTGTAAATAAAAGAACAGGAGAGTCTAGCTCTAGTTTTGTGACATAATCTGTAATGTATTGAGCAACATCAGAGATTGTTCCTTTAACGTACTTTACTTTGACATCATATTTTCGAATAGATGAATCACGAACAATTTTCAATTTTCGCTTTGTTCCAACTACAAACTTTCCAGATTCTTCTGGATTACCAATAGTTGCAGATAAACCAATTCTAGTTAGTTCTAATTTTGAGTTATACTGAAGTCTTTCAAGACTAAGTGATAATTGAGAACCCCGTTCATTACCCAATAACTCGTGAACTTCATCAATAACAATCCATTCTAATTCTGATAAAGCATCTAACATTTTTTGTTGAGTTAATAAGATTACCAAAGTTTCAGGAGTTGTAATTAGTACATCTGGTGGATTTGTAGAAATTTTTTTCCTAGTTGATTGAGGAGTATCACCATGTCTAATCTCAATTGTTAGACCATCATATTCAGCATAATGAATTATTCTTCTAAATACATCTCTATTTAGTGCACGTAAAGGAGTGACGTAGATTGCTTTTATTTTTCCAGCTTTTTTTGTTTTTTTTACATGGGAAAAAATTGGTATAACTGAACATTCAGTTTTTCCAGAACCAGTTGGTGCAATAACTAGAGTATCTTTTTTTTGAAAAATAATTGGAACTGCTTTTTGTTGAATTTGTGTTAGTTGTTTGAATCCTAATGAATGAAACTTGTTAGCAAGATTTGTATCAAGTGGAAGTTTCGTCGTTAGGTTTTGTTCTTGCTCTTTCATAAACCATCACGCCAACAAGCCCAAGTGCAAAAAGTATAATCGTAATTGTAGGAATAGCATCAAAAATTCCAGCCATACATTCTCACAAGTATCCATGGTTAAATAGCTTCTTAAGATGATTCTATCAAACCTTCTTTAGTAATTTGATATGAAAATTCCTTTTTTTCTGAAAATGAAGGAAATATTTCACATGAATAGTTTTTACCTTTTTTTGAGAGTTTAATTTTCACATGTGTGAAAATGCTAATGGCTTTTTCTAAATTTTCTATTTCTAAATCATCAATTTTACGAACAATATTGGTAACAATTATTGGTAATTTTTTTTGAATAGCTATTAATGATAAATCACGCATATACTGCATAAAGGTGACATTTTTTTCTAAATTTTGTTCCTCTTTTTTATATTCAAATGAAAACAAGTCAGTTACATTGTCAATTACAACTAGAGAAAAATCATTTTCATTAATTTTTGATAAAGATTGAATTTGTTCTCCTGAATTAGTAATTCTAGCCACTTTTACTCTATCTAACAGATTTATGTCTAAATTCTTGCTTTTTATCAATTCTAACATTCTTTCAGGTCGGAACTGTCCGGTAGTATCTTGAAAAAGGATTTGGCCTCCATCTAATAATGAGTTTATGCAAATTTGTTTAGCAAGTAGAGTTTTTCCAGTTGATGTAGAACCAAAGATATCAGTGATAATTCCTTCTTTTATTCCTCCACCAAGATAACTATCTAGTTTGTTGATTCCTGTACTAATCATGTGTAATTTGTTAGGAATTCTAGAAAATTAAAGCCATTCATTGCAAAAAGTGTGTGGGCAAGGCTTTTATGCTGGATAAAAAGGAAAGCAAATTGAACAGTCGTTGTCACAAGCTAGCGCAAAAAGACCACTAACAACTCTACAGAAAAATACCAAGAAAAATGTTATAGTCAGACTCAAAAATGATGTAGAATACAAAGGCAAAATGGATAATGTTGATTCTTATATGAATTTGATAATGACTGATGCTGAAGAGCAAAAAGATGACAAAGTTATTGCAAATTATGGCAGAGTTATAGTTAGAGGAAATAATGTATTATTCATCAAACTAGAAAATGAATTTTAATTAAATGGGTGTTTTTATGGGAAGAAGTTTTCTTTTTACTTCTGAATCAGTAACTGAAGGTCATCCTGACAAAGTATCTGATCAAATCTCTGATGCATTCTTAGATGAGTTTCTAAAGCAGGATCCTGATTCTAGAGTGGCTGTTGAAACGTTAGTTACTACTGGGTTTGTTGCAGTTGCTGGCGAGGTAACCTCAAAGGCTAATTTTGATAAAAAAGCGCAAGAAGAAGTTGTAAGAAAAGTCATTCGAGAAATAGGATATGATAAACCAGAATTAGAGTTTGATGCAAATTCATGTGAGGTAATGTTGCGTTTGCATACACAGAGTCCTGATATCAGTCAAGGTGTTACTGCATCTGAAGACAAAGAACAAGGAGCAGGGGACCAAGGTCTAATGTTTGGCTATGCAACAAATGAAACTAAAGAGCTAATGCCAATGCCGATTATTTTAGCACATAAACTTACAAAAAAATTAGCAGAGGTCAGAAAGTCTAATGAGCTTTCCTGGGTGAGACCTGATGGAAAATCTCAAGTTTCTGTAGAGTATGAAGATGGAAAACCAAAGAGAATTGAAACAATTGTAATTTCTACACAGCACTCACCAGACATTTCAAATTCAGAAATAAATGATGCCATTATTGAGAAAGTAATCAAACCTGTTTGTGGTAGTTTATGGAGTGATGATATTACAATTCATGTAAATCCTACAGGTAAATTTGAGATTGGCGGTCCACACGGAGATGCAGGTCTTACTGGACGAAAGATTATTGTTGATACATACGGCGGACAAGGAAGACATGGTGGAGGAGCTTTTTCAGGAAAGGATCCATCTAAGGTAGATAGGTCAGCATGTTACATGTGTAGATACATTGCAAAAAATATTGTAGCAGCTGGTTTGGCTGACAAGTGTGAAGTCCAAGTTGCTTATGCAATTGGAGTAGCTGATCCAGTATCATTAATGGTAAATACATTTGAGACAGGAAAAATTCCTGAAGAAGACATTGAAAACATAGTTAGAAAGCACTTTGATATGAGACCATCTGCAATTATAGAGCAATTAGATTTGAAAAGACCATTTTATAGAAAAACTGCATCATATGGACACTTTGGAAGAAACGATTCAGATTTCAAATGGGAAAGTACAGATAAAGCAGATATTTTAAGACAAACTGCTGGACTGTAAAATAGTTTTAAATTTTTTAAATTTTAATCCAGATAATTTTTTTAATATATTGTGATTTCCAGTAAAACCACCTATCATGATATTTAGATCATCAATTCCGTAAAGACTTTGGGGATTCACTAATGCATCTCCAAATGCATATTCGAGTTTCATATGTTCTATCTTGGCTTTTGTATTTCCTTTGAATTGCTTTACAAATTCAAGAAAAGTTACTTTTTGAGGACCAACTAGATGAATAATTTTTTTTGAGAATTTTTTAGATGTAATAGCTTTGTAAAATATTTCAGCTACATCACCTACAAAAATTGGCTGTAAGTGGTAATTTCCTTTTCCTGGAATCATAATTTTGCCTAATTGAATTTGAGTTGTAAGATTTTTTGCTAGTGGGTCATTTTTTCCAATAATGTATGATGCTCTAAAAATTGTATAATCTAAACCAGAATTAATAATTTCTTGTTCAGCTTTGTATTTTGATCTAAAGTATAATGATATAGAATTATCAGATACTCCTAATCCACTAATGTAAATAATTTTTTTAATGTTTGATTTTTTGCAGATTTGAATAATTTTTTTTGTCAAGTTAAGATTAACTATTTTGTATGGTGAATCAATTGATGCTCTCCCTGAACCAACTAGATGAATCAATGCATCACAGTTTTTGAGTTTGCTTGATATTTGATTAATACTAGTAGAGGGAGACACAATTTTTGTTTCAGATTTGTTAGTAGAAAAATTTCTTCTAGCAATAGAGTATAGTTTTACGCCTTTTTTGTTAAGAAATTCTCTAGTATTTTGTGCAACAAAACCATTGGCACCAGTTATAGCTATTCGCAATTTAGAGGATTTTTTCATGTTTAAGATAAGAGTTAATACGCAAAATAAATCAATTTGAGTGTGGCAGAACAAGAATCAAAAGAAAAGCTTCGAACTGGATTTACAACAGGTACTTGTGCTACTGCATCATCAATAGCAGGACTATTAGCAATAGTTAATCAGAAAAAAATTGATTCTGTAGAGGTAATTTTACCTAATGGAAATAAAATTCCTATAAAAATTCAAACTTGTGAATTTGATAAAACAAAAGCAAAGTGTTCAGTAATAAAAGATGGGGGAGATGATCCGGATGTTACTCATGGTGCAGAAATTGTTGTGGATTTAGAATTAACATCTAATGTTAACCAAATTGAAATTGATGGAGGAGAAGGAGTTGGAGTTGTTACAAAACCAGGACTTGGTTTGGAAATTAACAAACCAGCTATCAATCCAACACCAAAAAAAATGATTATTGAGAATCTAACTGAGCTTGGAGACAAAATTTTAAAACAAAGTGGAATCAAGGTGACAATTTCTGTTCCAAAAGGAAAAGAGCTTGCACTAAAAACTGACAATCCTCGACTAGGAATAATAGGGGGGATTTCTATTCTTGGTACAAGTGGAATAGTAATTCCATATTCAACTGCTTCGTTTGCAGCTTCAGTTCGACAGAATCTTGATGTAAGTATTGCAATGGGAAATGATGTTGTAGTGTTAACAACTGGTGGACGAAGTGAAGAGTTTGCAAAAAAAATTGTAGATTTACCAGAGCATTCTTTTGTTCAAATGGGAGACTTTTCGGGATACACAATTCAACAGTGTGCAAAAAAGAATATCAAAAAGGCATATGTTGCTGGATTTATTGGAAAATTTGCAAAGATGGCAACAGGAGTTAAACAAACTCATGTTAAGGGATCAAAAGTAGATACACATTTTCTAGCTTCATTAGCTGAAAAATGTGGTGCTGATGAAAAAACTGTAAATGAAATTAAAAGTGCAAATACTGCAAGACATGTACAAGATATAGTTCTTGAAAATAAGGTAGATGGATTTTTTGATGAAGTATCTTTACAAGTTTATAATCAGATGCGAAAGCATTCAGAAGAAAAGGTGCCTATAGAGGTGATGCTTTTTGACTTTGATGGAAAGATTTTGGGAAGGCACCCCGTATAGTAAGGTATTTTATTAAAATAGGCAACTTGGATCCGTGGATAAAGTCTCAATTATTGCAATTACAAAAAATGGAGTCCAAATTGGGCAGAGATTAAAAAAAATTTCAGATTCGTGGACGATTTATGCACCATCAAAGTTTTCAGACAATGATAGTAGTGTTGAATGGTATTCAGAACCTACATCAAATAAAATTGCAGAGTTGTTTAAAACAAGTGATGCACTAGTTTGTATTTTTTCTTTAGGTGCAGTCATTCGTTTAGTGTCACCATACATTAAAGACAAAAAAACGGATCCAGCTGTTCTAGTAATAGATGATCAAGCTAAATTTGTAATTAGTGTTTTATCAGGTCATTTAGGTGGTGCAAATCAGCTAACTGAAGATATTTCTGAAAAGATTGGAAGCACATCAGTAATTACTACTGCAGCTGATGTTAACAAAACAATTGCAGTTGATCTTTTAGGAAAAGAGTTTGGATGGGAAATTGAAGATGATTCTACTGTAACTAAAGCTAGTGCATTTATGGTAAATGAAGAAGAAATTGGTGTTTTTCAAGATGCGGGAGAAAAAAAATGGTGGAACAAAAAGCTACCAATTAATGTTATTATTCACTCATCAATAAATGAGCTAAAAAAATCACAGGCTAAAGGATTTTTAATTATTACAGATAAAGAAATTGAAGATAAAGAAATTCTAAAAAGTTCTGTAGTGTATAGGCCCCCATCTTTAGTAGTTGGTGTGGGATTACATGTAGATACAACAAAAGATACAATCAAAGAAGGACTGACTCAATGTTTAGAAAAGTACAAACTTAGTGCAAAATCAATTGCAAAATTTGTTTCAATCAAAAAACCACAAGATATACAAGGTCTAATTGATATAGGAAATGAAATGAATGTACCAGTAGAATATTTTGAAAAAGAAGAATTAGCACAAATTGAAATTCCAAATCCCTCTGAGATGGTTCAAGCTTTTGAAGGCACACCTAGTGTTTCAGAGGCTTCTGCAATCAAAAGCTCTGGAGGAAAATTAGTAGTAGAAAAACAAAAATTTCCTCCAAACTTGACAATTGCTATAGCGAGGATTCCAAATTGAAACGAGGAGTATTACTAATTGATAGAGGTAGTCGTGAAAAAGAAGCTAAAGAAGAACTAGATGTTATTTGTAAAAGAGTAAAAGAAAAAGGTGATTATGTTTTTTCTGACTACTGCTTTTTAGAGGTAATTCCTCCATTTATTGAAGAAGGAGTAAAAAAATGCCTACAACATGAGATTGAAGCATTAACAATTGTTCCTTACTTTTTGTATCCAGGAAAAAAAGTTAAGGCTGCAGTAAATGATGCAATAAAATTCCAGGCAGATACTAAAGTAAAATTTGTAGTATCAAAGCCAATGTCCATGCATAAAACAATGACTGATTTAGTTGAAAATAGAGTAAAATCAGCACTTGAAGAAAATAATGTAGATCTTCCAAATAACAAAGTTGATGTATTAATTATTGGACATGGAAGTAAAGATCCAAATGCTCAACTTTCTATTCAATATGTAGTTGATAGTTTAGCTGATACTTATCGTAACATCAGTCATTGTTTTTTAGAAATTGAAGAGCCAAATATTCAGCAAGGAATTGATAAATGTCAAAATAACAATCCAGAAGTTTTAGTAGTTGTTTTTTACTTTTTACATAAAGGTGCACATGTTAAAAGAGATATTTACGAGGATCTCAATCCAGCAATAGAAAAATCAAATCTAAAAAAAGTGTTGATCACTGAACATATTGGTACTGATGAAAAAATGGTTGATTTGATATTAGAGAGAGCAAGAGAGGTTGAACATGCAAACTGAAAAAGGACAATCAATAGAAGATGAAAGCATGCAGATTATTGACAGTGAAATTGGCACACATGATTATAATGAACAAGAATGGCCAATTGTAAGAAGAATTATTCATGCAACTGCAGATTTTGATTTTGCTAAAGACAATAAAATAATTTTTCACAAAGATGCAATTCAAAATGGAATTAATGCGCTAAAAAATGGATGTAACATAATTGTAGATGTCAATGGAGTAATTGGAGGTTTAAACAAACAAAATCTAAAAGATTTTGGAAATAATGCAATTTGTAATATTTCTCATCCACAGATTGTTGAAGAGGCACGAAAATACAACAAAACTCGTGCTCAAACATCTATGAGAATGGCAGCCTCTGATATGAATGGGGGAATTGTAGTTATTGGTAATGCTCCTACTGCACTATTAGAGGTAATTCAGATGATCAAGGAAGGAGTTACTGCTCCAGCTCTTGTCATTGGAATTCCTGTTGGATTTGTTTCATCTCCTGAATCAAAGGAAGCACTTTTGGCATTGGATGTTCCATATATCACAAACAAGGGACGAAAAGGTGGAAGTCCTTGTGCATCTTCTATTGTTAATGCACTCTTCAAACTTTTAAGAGAAAATTCATCTTCTTGAGAACTTTACATTATTTGAAACAAATTGTTTTGCGTAATCTAAACTGTCAAAATAAAGATGACCATATGAGGATAGTGTGTTATACAATAATACGCCGTCTTTTCCATTTTTGATACCTTTTCCAATATTCAATTCGTAGGCAAATTTTACATCTTCAGGTATAGAATTTACTTCTGAAAAATGAAATTCATGACCACGAAGTTTTTGCGATCCGTTTGAGATTACACATTTTTTATTTATTTTTCCTTCAGTATAGTTTAGTATCATTTTTTTAGTCATTTTAGTTTCAGCGTCAATTAATCCAACCATCGGATAATTTTTTTTGCCATCATGAATTGATTTTGTAAGATACATTAGTCCACCACATTCAGCATAAATTGGTAATTCTTTTTCAGCTAAATCTTTAATTGATTTTCGCATCTTTTTATTTTTTGCAAGAGAGTTTGCAAGAACTTCAGGAAATCCACCTCCAATGTATAATCCATCACATGTTGGAACTTTAGAATTAGAGATAGGACTAAAAAATTTTAGTTTTGCACCTTCTCGTCTTAATGCATCTAAATTATCTTTGTAATAGAAATTAAATGAATTATCTAAAGCAACAGCAATTGTAGTTTTTGGTTTTTGTTTTGGTTTTTCTTTTGTTTTAGGTAAATCTGATGCAGTTTTTACAATTTTTATGATTTTATCAATAGATAGTGAATCTGAGATTTCTTTTGCAATTTTTCCAATTTTTATTTGTAATTTTTGTTGTTCTACTACAGGAATTAGTCCTAAATGTCGTGATTCTAGGAGATTGGAGCTTTTAGAAATTGAGCCTAAAATTGGAATTTTTAGAGGTGTTAGAGCCTTTATACAAAGCTCTTCATGTTTTTTGCTTCCTATTTTATTTAGAATTAATCCAACAATTCTTGAATTTTTATGAAATTTCGTAAATCCCAATGCAGTTGCAGCTATTGATCTTGCAGTTTTGCTTGCATCTAACACTAGAATTGTAGGTGATTTCAAAATTGTAGCTACATGATGGCTACTTGAATAGTTTGAATCACCAGAAAATCCATCATAATAGCCCATCACTCCCTCAATAATCGAAATGTTAGAACATGAATTTCTCACAAAACTATTAACAAGCTCTTTTTTTCCCATCAACCAAGCATCAAGGTTTATTGTATCATTTTTTGCAACTGCTGAAAGATAGGAAGGATCAATATAATCTGGTCCAACCTTGAAAGGCTGCACCGAATATCCTTTCTTTTTTAATCCATGAATTATTGCAGATGTGACTGAAGTTTTACCAACTCCACTAGTGGTTCCTGCCAGAACTAATCTAGGAATTTTCAATTTCATCATTAAACCTGATTTTTATTTAAATGGATGCGAACTAGAAACAAATCATGGGCAAAGATGGATTTGTTATAGTATACACAGGTAATGGAAAAGGTAAAACTACTGCTGCATTAGGAATGGCACTCAGAGCTGTAGGATACAATCACAAAATCTGCATTATTCAGTTTATCAAGGGTTCATGGCCATATGGCGAAATGGAATCAATAAAACGACTAGAACCAGAAGTAGAATTAGTAATTGTGGGCAAAGGTTTTGTTGGAATTATTGATGATAAAAGTCCACGAGAAGATCACGAAAAAATTGCAAAAGAAGCAGTTAGAATTAGTAAAGAAAAGATTCTTTCTGGAAATTACAATATTGTAATTTTAGATGAAGTAAATTATGCAGTTAATCTTGGTTTAATTGATCTCAATTATGTTTTAGATTTAATAAAATCAAAACCAGAAAATCTAAACCTTGTTTTGACAGGAAATCATGCAAAACCAGAGGTAATTGATGTAGCTGATTTAGTAACTGAAATGAAGGAAATTAAGCATCCCTTCAAATCTGGAATAAAAGCGAAAAAAGGGATTGATTTCTAACCAGCAACAATAAATTACACACCTAGAAATTTGAACTAATGTCAACTGAAGTCCAAGAATTACCTGAAACAGGAGAAATAGTCATTGCCACAGTAAGCAAAGTTTCAGATCACGGGGCATACGTTACTTTGGATGAATACAATAATGTTCAAGGATTTTTACATATTTCAGAAATTGCCCCTGGATGGGTAAGAAACGTTGGAAAATATGTAAAAGAAGGAGAAAAAAAAGTCCTGCTTGTAAAAAAAGTAAGATCTGATAGAAATGAAATTGATTTATCATTAAAACAAATTTCAAAAGACCAAAAAAAGAAGAAATTACTAGAAGTTAAAAGATATGAAAAAGGTAAAACCATTATTCAAAGTGTAAAAGAGAGTGGGAAAATTTCTGATAAAGACATAGAAGCTTTAGAAGAAAATATTTTTTCAAAATATGATTCTATTTATGAAGCATTTTTAGATGTTGCAAGAAAAGGAATTGATGTTTTAAGTGATTTAAAACTTCCAAAGAAAACTATTGCAGCAATTGAAGATGTTAGCTCAAAAATGCGACTGCCATCAGTTGAAATTCGTGGCATTTTAGAAATAACTAATACTAAACCTGATGGTGTGGAAGTTATTAAAAAAATTCTTGGAAGTGCTTCAAAAAATAATGGTGAATCAAAGATTGAAATTACGTATGTAGGAGCTCCAAAATATAGAATAGCTGTTTCTTCAGGAGATTTTAAATCTGCAGAAAAGGCTCTAAAACCAATAATTGCCGATATTCAATCATCTGTTGAAAAACAAAAAGGCACGTTTAATTTCATAAGAGAAGATTCAAAGAAAACGAGGGAGGGATAATGCGTTTTCAATTAAGAAAGTGTAAGTCATGCAATCAGTATTCTCTAAAACAAAAATGTCCAAAATGCAATGAAAAAACTACAATTGCGCATCCAGCAAAATTTTCTCCAGATGACAAGTACATGAAATATCGTCTAGAAGAAGTTTATGAATAATTAACTGTTAATTGTAATTTTTTGTATTACGGCACTTTCAGGATTAATAGGTTGATCTTGAGAATTAGTTTCCAATGAAGCAATCTGATCTACTACATCTTTTCCTGTGACCACCTCTCCAAATACAGTATACTTTCCATCTAACCATGGTGCACTTCCTACAACAATGAAAAATTGTGAGCCAGCACTATTGATATCACTTCCACGAGCCATTGAAACTATGTATTTTTCATGTTTTACATCACTAAGTTCAGCATTAATTGAATATCCTGGTCCGCCTTGTCCCCAAGTATCACGACTACCTGAAATTGTATTTGGATCTCCTCCTTGTATAACGAAACCAGGAACTATTCTATGGAAAATTGTTCCATCATAAAATCCCGAATTAGCCAAATTTTTGAAATTATCCACTGTTTTTGGAGCAATGTTTTCTTTGAATTCAATTGTAATATCTCCAAAACCTGTAGTAATTGTTGCAGTTTCTCCGCTAGATTCTGTTTCTACAACTCTAGGTTGAGTTTGTGAGGGAACATAGTCTTTGTTTATTTCGTAAATGTAAATTCCGCTAATAGGTCCGCTATGTTTTATATCAAAACTTGGTGAGCTATACACTAGTCTAAGCGGTCCATCACCATTTTCTGGAAATTTAATATCTTGTTCATAAATTGGAGTAAAACCTGGTTGATATGTTTCAGACTGTAAATTAGCATCAAAATTTGCATAAGCTGTAAGACTGTAAGGGATCATTTTTCCAAGTAAGGTATTTTCCCAGAAATAATCTGTACCACTGAGTCCATCAGGTTCTACATATCTAGAAACAGGTTCTCCAGCAATTCTCATAAACCATTGTTTTTTACTTTCATCCCCTCCACCTTGAAGTAGATAAAATACCGGTTCTGCTCCTTTCTCACTTATCCGTACTGATGCTACATAAAGTAGAACATAATCAGCGTCTAAATCTTGTAATAAATGCCAAGCATCATCTGGAGAACTAAGCAACATAGAAGCAATTTTTTGTATTTGCAATGTACTTAGTGTTGCATTATCTGCTAAAGAAATTCTTTCACCAAGTGTAGTAATCCAATATCCATAATCCCACCATGAAGCTACAACAGCATCTTCAGGAGTATTATTTCTTAACCACTCCATAGCTGCAGGCCAATCATCGGTTGCAATATTGAAGTTAGTTCCACCATTAAGTAATGTTGGAGGGGCTTTAATTCCATTAATCCAACTAGCAGCTCCAGGTAATGATGAGGGAATAATTAACAATGCAATTATTACAACAACAAAAGAAATTTTTGTTATTGAGCTTGGGTTTGTACTAATTTTTTTCTTATCAAGTTTTCTTATTTTAAGAATTTCAGTTGAGATTATAGATAATCCTACTGAAGATAATATAATAATTGCAATTGATGCAAAAATTTCTAATCTTACAAATGCAGAGCTGATATAAACACCAATTAATCCAATGATTAATGCAAATGCAGTCATGTCATTGCTAATGTAATTGAAAGAAGAATCAGATTGAGTTTTGTGTTTGAAAATTAACCATATACCAATTCCTGCAAACACCATTAGTATTGAAAGAAACCAAAATGATTGATGTATGGTAGTAGTAGCATGTTCAGCAACAGAATCTACTAGTGGATCTGTGGTAGTAAGAAATGGATTGATTGCATTAAGATAACGAAAACTGGGCAGTGGAAGGAATTGAGATGAGGCATTAGCCATTAAAATGGATAATCCGCCAATTACTGTACCTCCCAGTAGAGCAAAATTATTGCGTAGCCTTTTTTCTTCTTTGCTTAATTTTTGAATAAATATACTTGCAACAAGGAAAAGTGTCGAGCCAACTAATACAAAGCCTTCAACACCAAAAAGAAAGTCCATACCAGGTCTTTCAAAAGATATTGAAGTTAGTATCAATGAAGAGACAAAAACTGGAATTGCCCAAAGAAGAAATTTATGATCTTGTCTGAAAAACGGTAATGCTAAGAAAAATAATGATAACGGCAATATGAAAAATTGAATTCCTCCCCAAGATGAAATGCCAAAACTTAGAATCATTCCACCACCAACTAATTTTGCTAAAGCAATTTTTTTATTTTCAGATTTTATTCCACTAAGAAATAGATAAACTCCAAGTAATCCATAGAAAAGTCCTAATGGTTCTGATTTGAACCAACCTACCATTCCTCGAATTATAATTGGTACAGATAAAGAATAGAATAATGCTGCAAAAAGACCTGCAGTTGTTCCACCAATCACTCTAACTAATGCAAAAATGATAATGGCAGTTAACGAACCAATTACGACAGGAAACATTATCGTAAAAGAGTATAGATCAGTTCCTCCACCAAAAATTTGGTAAAGGCTTGAAGCAGTAACGTGTAACATTACTTGGGAAGATGCAGAAATATTTCTTCCCATAGGATGCCAGCTTCTATCATCATGCCACTCAAAGTATTCAATTATTCCATTGTCTACAATGAATTGAGTAGCTCTAAAATTAAAAAACGGATCAAATTCATTTAATTCAAAACCATAATCTATGGCTTGAGATCTAACCATGAAAGATATTGTAAATGCAATAGCAAGTATTCCAATAATTAATAGATGTTGTAAACGAAAATCAAAATTTCCTACAGAGAATAATTGCTGATTTGAAATCAATAAAATGTCTGAATTCGTATAGCTTATTACTGTTTTGTAGAAAATGTTTTGATATTATTGAATGAAATTATTTTAATTTGATTTTTTGTAATTGAAAAATAGTTTTAGTTTATTCAAGGAGCAAAAGTACCAGTAAAAGAAGTTTCAGCTATAATTTGTCCATTCATAGCTTTTTCTAGTTCAGCTTTAGTTGATCCTTTAGGTAAATCTAATTTTGTTTTAAGAGCGTATAATTTGAAAACATATGTGTGTCTTTTATCAGGAGGTGCAGGTCCACCATATCCTATTTCTCCAAAGTCAGTTTTACCTTCAATTGAACCTGATGGGGATGAGCCTTCAGAAATATCTGTAACATTTGGTTCTATATTCCAAATAACCCAATGAACCCAAACTTTTCCAACTGCACCCATTGCATCAGGATCATCCATTATAATTGCAAGTGACTTTGAATCTGAAGGAACTCCATCAATCTTTAATGGAGGATTAAGATTATCAAACTTGTATCCATATTTTTTTGGGATTTCTCCTCCTGAAGAAAAAGCAGAGCTTTCAAGTGTTATTTGTCCCATTAATTAGACATATTTTGTGTGTAAGTTAAATTTTTCTAAGATTCTAAAATAATTCGATCATTTGAAAAAGAAATTACAGAACCACCATTTTTCTTAATCATCTCTTTGAGTTCTTTATCCATGGTACCAACAACCCCTCCATGTTTTTTTACATGATCAATAATTGATTTGTCAGCAAATTGTCCTGAGATTGAAATTTTTTTTAATTTTTGTGAGTAGTTTATTGTATCTAATGCATCTTGTTTTTTTTTCTCATTTTTAGTTAAATTTTGAAGCTCGGTATTTACTACTTCAGGGACGACAAATTGTAAAGAACCTATTTCAGTTTCGATTGTAGAGATATTTTTTATTCTTTTAGTAGCTAGATGTATTAAAAAACTGGTGTCACAGATGACTTCAACCAACTACACCTGCTCCGATTAATCGCCATCGTTCAGTAATACGTCTGCTTATAGCAATATTACTTCCTTCAAAAACACATACTGGTCTTCTAAATTCAATTTCAATATTATTTGATTTTACTTTTTTGACCTTTGATAAAATTGGAGCAGTTCCAATGTTTACTCTTAATGACTCCCCTAGAGAGATAGGAGTTACTTTAGTTTGTTCTGTAGTACCTACAGCCGAATCAAATAGACTCACTTCGACATTTGTTGTAAGGGAGTTTTCAGGTAAAGTGTCAGGTTTACCTATAACTGAACCAATAAAAGAATCACTTCTAGTAAGAGATGGATCGAGTTTAGTTCCTATAGCAATAAGTCCACCTGGTTTTACCGTTTCAACAATTCCAGCCCCTGTACCAAGAGATGCAATAACAGTTCGAATAGGTTCGTATGTCTTTTTTTTCTCATTTAAGATACCTGGTTTAATTTCTATTTCATCACCTACATTGAAAACGCCTTGAGTAAGACTACCTCCAATAACTCCCCCTTTGATGTCTTTTATTTTTGCTCCAGGTTTGTTAACATCAAAAGAACGTAGAACATGCATAACACCTTCTTTTCCTTCTTCGCGTTTTGGAGTTTCAATTGTATCTTCAATAGCACCAATTAGTGCATCAATATTCAAACCTGATTGAGCTGAAACAGGAATGACAGGAGACTTAGCAGCTTTTGTTCCTTTAACAAATTTCATTATGTCTTTATAATTTGCTTGAGCTTCCTTGTATGATATTAAATCCACTTTATTTTGTACAACAACTATTTGTTTAATGCCTAAAGTTTCAAGTGCAAGTAGATGTTCTCTTGTTTGTGGTTTTGGCACTTGTTCATTTGCAGCAACTACTAAAATTGCACCATCCATTAAAGCAGAACCTGACAACATATTTGCCATTAAGCTTTCATGCCCAGGACTATCAACAAAGCTAACTACTCTAGATAATTCACTTTCTTTTTTGCAGTTGGGACATTTTGGAGTAGTTGAATAGCCTAAAGGTGCTTCACATTTCTTACATTTGTAAAATGCTGCATCAGAATAACCAACTCGAATTGTAATTCCACGTTTTAGCTCTTGACTGTGTACACTTGTCCATGCTCCAGTAAGTGCTTGAATTAAAGATGTTTTTCCATGATCAACGTGTCCAGCTGTTCCAATATTTACACATGGTTGGTATCCATATTTTTTAACATACCAATCAGGAAGTGTTTCACGCCAATGCATTGTTCAAAATGAAAAATAGTATTATGTTAATCTATGCCTTTTTTGGTGCGTCTTTCTTTGCTGAATCATCCTTTTTTGGTGCGTCTTTCTTTGCTGAATCGTCTTTAGGTTCTTCTTCAGCTTTTTCAATTTTTATTTCTCCTTCAAATTTGCAATTAATTTGATAAATTTCTTCAGATATTGTTGTACCTCTAACTAATTTTCTAACACGTTCTCCTTTTTCTGCATCATTTAATCCAATTCCTTTTGATAATAGAACATATTTTCTTGAACCACCATGAATGTCAGCCCTCATGGGAACTCCAGATTTGTCGCTACCTCCGGTGATTTTCATTTTTCCACTTAAGCCAACAAGAGCAGCATCAACTTCGTTTCCAATGTTTAAACCAACAAATGGATTAGCATCGTTTTCTTTGAGCTCCTTTGTTAGGGATTTTCCTTTCTTATCAGAGATGGTTAGTTTGAAATTAGCCAACTGTTGGAAAAAAATTTGAACTACTAATTAACCTTTGGNNAGATGTGAAAATAAGATGTCTTCTATGCAGTCATGCCATATGATTTGTACAAACTGTGGTGCTCATCTTGATTGTTCTGATAAAGGAAGTTTTTGGTAATTAAAATCCAGGTCTATCTGGAATATAATCAGATGCCATGTTTACCGCATTTTCTTTCATTATCTCAATGTAATCATCATAAGTAGCTTCAAAACCACAGTGTTGACACTTCACATTTTTAATGTCATCAGAAAGTGTTGCGACCTTTTCACATTTTGGACAACGTGCATCCATATGTCAATACTGCTCTCAAACTATATAATGCTAATTAAAAAATTCGAGTTGCACAGAGTTAGTCTAGTCTGGTATGACGTTAGATTCCCAAGCTGGAGGTGCGTGTTCAAACCCCGCACTCCGCATTTGTGTTAAGATTAAATATTCATAATTATGATCTCTCCAAACATATGATAAAAAATCTGGAGTTAAAAGTAAATGAAAAAGGCGAAATAACATCTCCATCATATGCAGAAATTGTTTCAAAGATTAATGAAGTAATT
>JABAOH010015619.1_pt2 | contig 38438 bp, 35 predicted proteins | sample 7062181 | NCBI WGS metagenome assembly JABAOH01 (sample SAMN14538630, study PRJNA623070) | marine sediment metagenome | biome: marine biome [ENVO:00000428]; feature: marine pelagic biome [ENVO:01000023]; material: deep marine sediment [ENVO:00002113]; isolation source: pool of 5 deep marine... | reverse complement strand
TTGCCCCCAGTCCCCGGTATCGCGGTAGCTGGCTTCCAGCTTCCTACCTACTGATTTTTTTCATCGATGGATTCCGGGAAGGCGACCTTTACTGGTGACCCTTGTCCTGTGACCGGGTATATTTTCAAACTCTTATCAGGCCTCAGTTGCTTGTCATACCTTATACCGGACTGGTTGCAGTATCCCCCTTCCCCCTCCCGGTAACCGGCAACCCTTAACCTCCCCCCAATCCCCAATCCCCTAATATCCTCATCCACGTTCACGTATATGTTATATGCATAAAATACCTGACCCCATACCCCACCCTTCAGGGCTTTTCGGAGTTTGCCCTAACCAATGAGACCTTTCAAGAGAGGTTGAATGGGCTTGAACAGTTGAGGCAATTGAACGAGGACCAGGAAAAGGCCAAAGGTTCGGCCATGGTGGTGAGAAAATTAAGGGATGATCTATATTATGAGTTAAAAGCCGCCTGGTCGAAATTCATAACGGTTTGCCGTTTTGTATTTAAGGATAACGAGGAGTACCTAAGAATATTGAATGTTCCCCCTATCAGGTCCAGGACCCGCAAGAGCACTACTGACCAGGCCCAGGGTGATCAGGCAGACCAAACACCAACAGACACATCAAATCAATAGAGAAAAATAGTCTTTTTGGTTTTTTTCTCCATCGGCGTCTTATAGTTTTAAATACTATCTTTTACAAAAATTATCGATAAAAACTTGCATTTGTTTACCTGTTCATTTATAATTCTCCCGAAAATGACGATATATAAATACTAGGTGCTGTGAGGTGTGCGATGAAGAAGATAATTATTTTTATTTCTATTTTATTTTTAAGTGCTGCCGTCTTTGCCAGTGAAATTGATTTTTCAACACTTGACATAAAGGTTGGTTATATCACTATTCCCAGGCCCTTTATCCATGCCAAGAAGGACTACGATAAAGGAATTTACTATGTTACCTTGACGGCAAAAGAGGGGGTTCCATATTTTAATGTTCACAATCAAAAGAAGGAATTGCTCTTTGAAGAGTTGGCTGTGGTAAAGCCCACGAAGTCAAAGTATAAATTTAATTACCGGGTCAGGAAAGGATTCTTAAAAGGTTACGAATACTTCAAGCTTAAGGTTATGAAACCGGAGGCTAACATCTTCGCCTTTTTCCTGGTTAAAAAGGAGAAAGAGAAACAAGTAGACAAAGAGCAAGAAAAACAATAGCAGCGGTTATCTACGCCCGCGTCCCCGTCCGTCTCCTACGTCGTCTTCGTCATCCTCTCCTTCGCCGGTGTCTTCGCCATAGTAATCGGTAATCATGAGGTGATCCTCTTCGGTGCAGTATTCCAGGGGTTCTGTACCGGTAATAAATGCTTCTTTAAATCGATGAAGGCAGTCGGGAGTAACTAATTTGCCGGTGTATTTGTCGATTAATACCCACACCACCCCCGGGGGTTTCCTGAATCCCTGTGGTTCGGTATATTTTTCCAGGTATTTTTCCATGAATGTAAGAAAAATGGGCTGCGCGGCGCGGGAGCCGGTTTCTTCCGGGCCCAGGGTCCTGGGTTCATCGAAACCTACCCAAACGCCCACGGTTATGGAAGGAGTAAAGCCAATAAACCAGGCATTGGTGAATTCATTGGTAGTCCCGGTTTTACCGCCCAGGGGAGTATCCAGGTTCCGGGCCCGCCAGCCGGTGCCCCACTTGACGACTCCTTGCATCAGGTAGTTCATGACAAACGCGGTTTCTTCGTCGATGACCTGTTTTCGATCCGGGTAGTTTTCTTCAATGACATCCCCGTGGTAATCCATGATTTTTTTAATCATAAAGGGTTTGACGCGAATACCGAGATTTGGAAACACGGTGAAGGCGGCCACCATTTCACTGAGTTTCACTTCAAAGGCTCCCAGGGAAATGGACATATAGGGTTTTAATGTCGAAGAGATCCCGAATTTCCGGGCATATTGGACGATTTTTTGGGGAGTTATATATTCGGCAATCCGGGCGGTGACCACGTTCCTGGATTTCTCAAAGGCACGCCGCAGTGTTAATGGCCCCAGGAAATCATCAATTCCCCCGTGATTACGGGGTTCCCACAACTCACCGGTCCACTTGTCAAAATAAGAAAAATATTCATCTTCGATGAGTGTGGCTGGGGTAAACCCATTTTCCAGGGCTGCAGTGTAGACGAGGGGTTTGATGGTAGAGCCGCTTTGACGTAAAGCCTGGGTGGCGTTATTCCACTTGCTCTTATCAAAGGAATAACCACCCACCATGGCTTTAATTTCACCGGTTTTATTGTCCACCACCAGGATGGCACCCTGGACTTCCGGTTCTTGTTCAAGTCCCAATTTCAACTGGTATTTCTTATCCAATACGTTGATATTCTCAGGGGTATTTTTTTTGGTTTTTTCGCTGTTGTCAGTGGTTTCTTGGTTATAGTAATTATTTTCCTTTTGATCCTGTTGTTGAGTCTGGAGATATTGGGCCAGGGGTTCGGGAATGTCCAAAATCTTGACCAGTGCCACATCCCCTTTTTTTAGTATTCGGCGCATCCTGCGGCGGGTCCATTTGGCATCCTCGGCGTCCAGAATGCCCGTGTATTTGTCAATCCTTACCAATACATGCCGGTTATTCGCCGTTAAGACAACACCTTCGACAATATCTCCTTTTTGGATTTTTAGTTTTTTCCAGGAAGGCAGTGGGTGGGTTTGAATATCCAGGTTGGAATCTAAGAGGTTAAATAATCCGGGTTTGGTTCGCCAGCCAATGCGTTTATCCAGTCTGTGCAATCCTTCTTTTAAAGCATGCTCCGCCCATATTTGCATGTCGCTGTTGAGGGTGGTGTAAACCCGTAATCCCCCGGTATACAATTGGGTATCGCCGAATTTTGCTTCGATGCGTTTGCGAACCTCTTCTACGAAGTAATTGCCGATTTCTTCCCTTTCCAGCTCAAAGGGTTTTTTAGGTAGGGGGAAAGCAATGGCTTTTTTGTACTGGTCCTGGGTGATAAATTTTAATTCCAGCATGCGTTTCAGGATATAATTCCGTTTTTTAATGCAATTTTCCGGGTTGTTGAACACATGGTATCTGCCGTTAGGGCTGGGCATGATGGTGGGAATGAGGGCGGCTTCGGCAAGGTTAATATCTTTGATGTCTTTGCCGAAATAGTACCTGGCTGCTTCAGCAACGCCGTATACACTGGCCCCCAGGTAGATTTTGTTACAGTAAAAGGTCAGGATTTGGTCTTTTGTATATCGTTTCTCAATCTGGATCGCCATTAAGATTTCTTTAAGTTTTCGTTTAAACTTTTGGGTAAGGGTTCTTTCGCGGCTGAGAAAGAGATTTAAGGCCAGTTGCTGAGTGATAGAGCTTCCGCCCCCCAGGTTTTTGCCGAGAATGACTCCCAGGACAGCGCGAATCGTCCCCCTGAAGTTGATCCCCCAATGCGAGTAGAACTGGTTGTCTTCTGAGGCGATCAGGGCTCTCTCCAGCACGTCGGGAATATCCTGGCGCCGGATAATGGTGCGCTTTTCAATGGCAAATTCTTTGATGGGATTCCCCCGGTCGTCATGGATAATGGTGGTGATTTTGGGCTGGATGTCTTCCAGGCGTTCAATCTGGGGAAAACCTTTTTGATAGACCAGGATAATGCCGATTAATGCACCGATAAGAATAGTAATAATGGTGCTGAGCAGTAAAAGAACGATTTTAAAGTGTTTTTCTAAAAATCCTTTTATGACTGCTGCGATTTTTGTTTTCATCTTCAGTTTTTTTCCCGTCATCTTATTTACTTCTTTTTTTAACAATTTCAACGCAAAGTATACCATATTTTGAGTTGGATTGGAATATCAGGAGATTTTTCGCCCGGCCCCTTCTTTCCCCAAATTTCAGATAGCAAAGTAACGCAAAAGGTTTTATTATAAATAAATCCTTTGTGCCTTCGTGCCTTTGTGGCTGAATTTTCATAACGTCTCCGGGCGAGGCCAGCGGCATCATGAGGGGCTGGCACCATATCCTAACAGTGACCAGTGTCCAGTGACCAGGTATATTTTTAAAGTTTTATCAAGCCTCAGTTGCCTTTCATACCTTATACCGGATTGGTTGCAGTATCCCCCTTCCCCCTTCTGGTAATCGACAACCCTTAACCACCCCCACAATCTCCTCATCCACGTTCACGGATATGGAATATGCATAAAATACCTGCCCCCTATCTTCATTGACAACGATATTATCGATAACTTTCGGCAGGTTATTTATCCCCAACTTAATTCACCACCGGTATTCTGGGATGATGGATATCCATCAGGTGGAAACTACTGGTCTGATTACGATGGAGTGGATTTAGATAACGATGGAATTGGTGATACGCCTTACTGGGTAACTGAATTCGCTAAAGACAATTACCCTCTAATGAATCCTCTTTGGCATTTTATCAAGGCAACTATTAATATTGCCCCGGATACACTTAACCTTAAAAGCAAAGGAAAGTGGATTACCGTATATATAGAATTGCCTGATGGCTTTGATATCGCAAATATTGATACTTCTACTGTATTACTGAATAATACAGTCCAGGCGGAAAAGAAGCCTGTTAAAATTGATGACAATAACGGTAATGGGATTCTCGATTTAATGATTAAATTTAATAGAAATGCAGTCCAGGAACTTCTTGAAGGGGAATCAGGATACGTTGAATTAAAGTTAACAGGAAAAGTGGAGAGTACACCATTTGAAGGTTCGTATAAAATTAAAGTGAGGCCATAGTTCGCTGCGCTCACAATTGATTGGGGTGATGGGGTATTTTAAGGGTTTAAGGGGTTTAAGGATTTAAGGGGACAGGCAAGATATTACCGGAAGGAGTCACAGGCACTATATCAACCAAAGCAGCGCGGGAATTTCTAAAGGAATTGACACGTCAACGGGTCAAAAACGTTCTCACGGATGCGGAACAATCTGTTTTATATGCTGCTGTTAAACAGCATCGTTTTACCAACTCATCTCTTGTTAAGATTACGCAAAAAAGTAAACAGAATGTAACCAAATATATGAACCGACTGATGAGGTTTAACTTTATATATCAGGTTGAACGACGAGGTCGGAATGTTTATTATGAAGTCTCCCCTGATCTAACTCTTCTAGAACCATAAAATGGATGGTAATATTTTGTAAACCAAAACAGGTTTACTATATATTACCATATTGCCTAAGGAACCACGGTCACGGGGTCGGTCACGTCACGGTGTCCGTCACGGTATCAAGACTTGCGCTGCAACATTTAACCCCTTTCACTTTTCCTCCAATTTGAGGATTTGGGGATTTGGGGATTTGGTGGCAGGAAAAGTTTTCGGAAACCTGACTCAAACCTGACTCGGTGTTTGAAAAGTTGAAAACTCCGTGAAATATTCTTTTTCAGATTAAGTGCCAGGCACCAAATCTTACCAGGCACCAAATCTTACTACGTGACATTCGTGCCTGTCCCTTTTCTTCTAAAAATCGATAAACAGGGGTTTGCAATTTTCTTTTATCTATGGTATATAAATTTTATGGACTACGCATTAAAAGAAAGAATCGGCAAACCCGAACTATTCACCGGCCGAAAAGAAGAACTGGCTTATTTCCTTAAGTGGATCAACGATATCAAGGACGAAAAATCCATGAGCACCGCCATCCTGGCCCGGCGTAAAATGGGGAAAACCGCTTTGTTGGAGCGGTTATTCAATATCACCTTTTTCAAAAATGATGGGGTGATCCCCTTTTACTATGAAATCAAAGAAAATGACATCTGGATAGTAGATTTTTGCTGGGATTTCTTCCTCACATTTATTTACCAGTACATCGCGTTCAAATCCCGGAAAATCAACTACCTGGGCCGCGACAAAAAGAATAGTCTTGAAGAAGCCAAAAAAGACGCGGTAAATGAAGGACTGGACTATTTGAACGTGGTAATCGAAAATGTGGCATACTCGAGCCGGCATCAACATGTAGATATGCTGTGGAATACGGTTCGTGAGGCGCCGAAAACCATCGCTCACAGTGAGAATGAATTCATCATCCAGATGATCGAGGAGTTCCAGTTCATCAATGCTAAAATCTACCGGGACAAAGCCCTGAGGAATCTGGCCAAAAACCTGGCTGGCGGTTATTTAAGTACGGCCGAAAGTAAAATCGCACCCCTGCTTATTTCGGGCAGTTGGGTGGGCTGGCTGATGAAGGAACTGAGCAGTATGCTGCCGGCACGGTTCAGGAATAAATTGATTAAAAATATGCCGGAAAATGAAGCCGAGGAGTTGTTGTACAAATACTCCCGCTTCTTTGATGTACCGGTGACCGAGGAAACCGCTTTTTCCCTGATTCGCATTACTGAAGGCAATCCCTTTTATATCAGTGCGGTGATACGCTCCGATCATCCGGGCAAAGACCTCACCTCCATCGATGGTTTGACCGATACCCTGGAGTTTGAGACCCTGGATGACCAGGGACTCATCAAATTGAGCTGGATGGAATACATGGCCAAAGCCTTCCCGGAAATCAACGATAAAAATGCCAAAAATATCGTGCTGCATCTCAGTAAATACCGGGACCGGGAGTGGACCCGCGCTGAACTGCGTGAAGCCTTAAACCTGGAGATGCCGGAGAAAGACCTTGAAAAAAAGCTCAAAGCCCTGGTGAAAACCGATATTATCAACCAGGGAGCTTCAAACAATCGCTACCGGGGAGTCAAAGATAATATTTTCGACAAAGTCTTTCGGGGGGTATACGAAGAAGATATACGCCAATTCTCGCCCGGGGTAATCCGGGAAGAATACAGTTCTGAGTTGAAAGAGGAAAAGAAACGTTATCAAAGCTTGTTAGGCAAGTATAATTGGCTTAAGGGTTATCATGCCGAATTTTTGATCCTGGATCGATTAGTGCGGGCTCGTAAGAATAATGAATTATTAAAATCCATTACCCGTTATTTGCCGGCTTACTTTGAATTTTGCGATTATTCGCGGGTATGGAAATACCACAGTTCACCGGAGTATGCGAAAGTTTTCACCGTGGACATTTTTGCCCGTTCCTTGAATTCGGATGATTATTCCATTATCGGGGAAGTAAAGAACCGTGAAGTTAAAAAGTTTTCCCTGGATGAACTGAAGGATTTCGAGCTCAAATTCGCGGAGATCAAAAAGCTTGAAAACCTGGAGCGGGTGGTAGGTTTTATTTTTTCCCGCGCCGGGTTTACCGCGGAAGCCGAAGCGTATTGCGAAGAGAAAGGGATTGCTTGCAGCGAAGATGAGAGGTGGCTGGAAACCGGGAAGTTAAAGTCGCCCCTTGTTTGATGAGAACAGGGTTCTCTCTTTCCAGTCGTTTTTGGAAACCCGCATCAGGAGCCGGAAAGCAAAATCAGGTAAACGTTTCGGGATTTTTGGTTGTGCCGCAGCTGACTTCGACGATTTAAAATTGATACCAAGGTCTCACTTCCCAAATTAGCAAAAATTACTCAAATCTAAAGCGCACAGCAGGGTCACCAATAATAACATAATTCTGAGCGTCGTTACGGCATATCCACAAATCTGTAAAGTCAGATGAATCTTGTCAAACTTGACTCGGTGTTTGAAAAGTTGAAAACTCCGTGAAATATTTTTTTTCAGATTAATTGCCAGGAACCTATTTATTGCCGGGTTCTCCGGGGAACCCGGTAATATGAAGCTCCCACTCCCCTGTTTCATCGTTCTCAAATAACTGGTAAAGTCTATTGCCTCCTATGGCATAAGGATACGCAAGAAGTAATGTCCGGTCTTTGAAGGGAAGATAAATTTTCTTTTTTATATTTCCTTTTAAGTCCAAAATAATAAATTCGTTTTTACCATTTTGTTTCTTATATGTTGGAATAAATATTTTGTTGTCGGCGATTTTAAAAGCTCTTGCCGTAAAGTACTCCGGGAAGTATCCTTTTTTCTTAATCAATGCCTGCATGATCGGGCCTTTATATAATATATCTAAGTCTTTCCTGATTTCCTCTTTATGTTTTTCAGATACTTTAAGCCGATCATAATTCAATTTTATGACATATTGGTCATTTCCTTCTTTATTAAATACATGAATAACATTCTCAACACCTTCCACGAAGATTTTTTCATTATAAACCGTGTAAACCGCCAGTCTGGCATTGCCGCAGCCCAATTTGACCAGGTTAAATTTCTTGTTAGGTTGAATGTAATATTCTGTTCGAAAGATTTCTTTTAATTTGTGAAATGTTGAGTCATAAAGGTTAATTGCTAAATACCAGATTTTAGTTTTCCTGGAAATGGAATAACCAACATAATGGTCGCCAATTTGTTTAAGGTTGCCAGCGGAGCTTATTTGAACTTCTTTTAGATATTTTCCATCTTTTGTAAGGAAGGAAACCTTGTTATTACTATTTACCATAATAGTATCGGTATGGGGTTGGATATCTACCAGGAGTTTGGTAACTGTTGTCGGATTAATTTTAAATTCTTTCGGTCCCTCTCCTTTCTTGCCAAATTTTGTTTTCAATTTAAAATCAACCACGGAAAAAATATAAATGGCCTCCCTGTCGGTGATGTAAATATGGTGGTTGTCTACCATAATTGAATCCGGGTTGATTAGCCCTGGTAATGGCACCACTTGTGCTCCCAATTGAAAACTCGATAAACAAAATAACAATAAGATGCTGATGATGATTCGTCTCATTTTTTACCTCATATCTAATACCATTATAACACATTTACACGGGAAAAAATATAAAGCTTCCTGCCTGCCCATCCTGAATTCCTATAAAACTCTATCAGAACTTTTCTGTGCCTCCGGCGGCCAGGGGCTCTTTTGAAAAACCGCCCCTGGACCCCGCAAAACTTTTTATTAGAGTGTGTTCTTCTTAAGTCAATGGTATGGATTATTTACCTGGCGATCCTTTCTTATGAACGGGGTTGTTAAGGGTGGAGCGGGCCAACATGGCCTGTATTCCATCTAATTCCGCCAGGGTTTTGAGACGCGTTTGTACGGTGGGATGGTTAAAAAACGCAGATTCAAACGCTACCGCATCCCGCAGGTCATCGGGATCAAGATCATATCCGCCGTGTTTTCCTTTTAGCGGGAGACCGGCCTGCGGCTGGAACGGGAGGAAATGAGCGGAGTCCGGTCCGGCCTCGACCGCAAGCTCTACAGTCCTGGCCCTATCCTGCGGCGTTTCCCCGGGCAGGCCCAGGATTAATGAAGCCACAGAAAAGATTCCCAGCTCCCGCATTCGTGTAAATGCCTGTTTATAAACGTCAAAAGGTATGGGTTTGTCGATTTCCCTGGCGACATCGGCCGCCAGCGTTTCAACACCGACACTGATTCGCAACATTCGTGCTTTTGCCATTAGAGGTAATAAGTCGGGGTCCGAAACAAGGTCGTCGGCCCTGGCCGAAAGCATATAAAAAGCCGGGAATACTTCCTCTTTTATTATTTTTTCACAGATTTTTTTTACCCTTTTGATACTTGCTGAAAAGTTATCGTCAGCGAAATGGATGATCCAGGCATTGTATTTGTCTATGAGGAGTTTGGCTTCCCGGACCACCCGTTCCGGTGAATAGGGCCGCCACCGCCTGCCGTAAAACCGTGTGGTCTCGCAGAATTTGCACTGGTGTGGACAGCCGCGGCTGGTTTCCATGAGATACACACCTTCAGGGGGCGGCGGCATCAGGTCGCGTGCCGGCAGCTCGAGACGGTCCAGGGGAAATATAAGAGAACGGGGCGGACCTTTTACCACCCGGTTCTCCTCCAGGGTAACGGTTCCCGGCATCCCGGTAACGATTCCCCTTTCCACGATATCCCGGAAGGTGGATTCGCCTTCCCCCAGGACGCAGCAATCAACACCGGCGTTAAGAAGGTCCCGGGACAGCAGCACGGCTCCATGTCCACCGGCAATGATAGTCGAGGTATTCTTTGCCTCTTTTAAGGCCCGGACCAGGGAAACGGCAAAAGGTACGGATTCGGCACCCATCAACGTGATCCCGATGAGATCGGGTTCCGGTTCCATGACTTCTTTTACTGCCCTGTCCACGGACAAATTCGTGGTGTCCACGATGGAAATATCAACGATATCCCGGGCAGCCGCGGCAATGACCGCCAGGCTGAACGTGCCGAAATTTAACGTTGAACGCTCCGGCGGCTTGACCAGTGCGATTTTTTTGAATTTCCCCTTTGCCATCGGGTTACTCCCCCAGGATGTCCCCGAGGTTGGGCAAAAAAGTAAGCAAACGTTCGGGGTTGTGTTCCCTGAGCCGGTTAACAAGGGTTACGGCGGCTTCCGAGTCTGCCAGGACATATTGGCAGTGCAGGGAAATAGGTTGCCCGTCCCCGGGTCCGAACATCTCAGCACAGGCGAAACAAGGGCCGCCGCAGAGGGGAGCAGCCCAGCACGTACCACAGGGGGTTCGTTGTTCGTAAGGACGACCGGCCCCTTCCTGGAAAGCCGTCACCGCTTCCCTGTCGATGCCCGTCTCGATATGCCCCAACCGGTAATTGTCCACACCGATGAACCTGAAACAGGGGTAAAGATCACCCCCCGGTCCCACCCCGAGAAATTGCCGGCCCGCGCCGCAGGATATCCGCGCCAGGGTATAGCCCATCAACCGCAGTACCCGCTGTTTAAACCGGGTAAGTTCGGGGGGGAGTTGTTTTTCATCGCTTTCCAGGTAACGAAGGGCATAGTTCATGACAAAGGTTTTGTATCGCCTAACATCTTCCGGTCCCGGGGAAACGGATTCACTTTTATGGGCCACCGGGACCAGTTCGATGCGGCGGACTCCCAGGCCGGCAATGCCGTCGAACACTTCGGCCGGATCGGTTCCGCGGCAAAGTACGGCGGTAACGCTGAAGCGTTCCGGGATTTGTTGGGCCATTAAGGTAACCGCTTTTGCCACCCGTTCGTAGGTACCGATACCCCCGGGTAGAACCCGCCATTTATCCTGGACGGATGCGGGTCCATCCAGGCTGATCTTGACGTTCCAGCCGGACGCGATCAACCATTCGGCGATTTCGTCATCGATAAGGGTGCCGTTGGTGGTAAGAAATACGGGAATGGGCTCTTTTACCTTTTGCTGCAGCTCCACCAGTTTTTTCATCAGGGAAAAACCGATCAGGGGTTCACCGCTGCCCAGGCGGATGGACATTCCTTTGGCGGGAACCCCGTCGGGGAGGAGGAACTTCCAGGCAGTTTCGAGGGTTCCGGGTGACATGAGGTCCCGCCGGGGCTGCGTCGCCGACTCGGCACAATAGCGGCACGCCAGGTTACAATGACCGGCCAGGTCCAGGGCCAACGACGTGGTGCGATACACCCCATTCTTTACCGGCGGCGGGGTGAGCCCTTCGGCATCAAACCCGGGAGGGGCCGACGAAGATAATAATGACGATGATGATATATTTTCTTTCTTTGTATCTATCATATTGAATAACAATTATCAAATAACCGCTAAAAAACAAACGACTATAAATCGGGATCAGACCTGGAATCGTGGGTTCAGGTAATTCCAGCCAGGCCCAGCAGGGCTTCGGGTTTATCGTCTTTGAAGTGTTTGTATATGGATAAGGAGACTTCGCAGTTTTTGTGGACCAGTTCGCATTCGTCCTGGGCGCACACTGAGATCATGGCCGGGCAGCCGCCGCCGCAGAGGTAAAGGTACGAGCATGATTTACATTTAGGACGCAGTGGTTTTGCCTTCCAGGCACGGCCGGCCTCTCTCCAGGTTTTAGGGTCATCATTAACATGACCCAGGATGATTTTGCCCTCTTTTTCGCCCAGCAGCAGGCAGGGGAGAACATTTCCCCCGGGGGTGACGCCGAAGGTCGTGGTGCCGGCACCGCAGTAGGACTGACGTTCGACCCCTTTTAGCAGTTGCAATACGCGGCTGGCGAATCGTTTGTCAATGGGAACCTTTTCTGTTTCCAGTTCTTCAATGACGCAGCGGCCGATGTACTCAAGGTCTTCCATATAGGCTGCCCTCTCTTCCGGGGACAGGGAATAGCGGGTACCCTCAGGTACCCGCACCGCCTGTGCCTTAATAGAATGGATCGGCAGGGTTCGCAGGTAATCGGTGGCCTCTCGAAGACCCCATCCCGAACGAACCACCGAGGAACCACATACAATACATGACGTTCGCGACCGGACAGTTTCCAGGAAACGTATGACATTGGCGTGGGTCGGTGAGCCGTCCCTTTTCTTTCGGCACTCATCGTGGATTTCAGCCGGACCATCTATACTGAGGATAATATAGAATTTTCCCTGTTCAAGTACGTCAAGAGTCTCATCTGTTAATACTGTACCGTTGGTGGTCACTGAAAAGGTAAAACGTCCGGGTTTTTTCCGGAGCGCCCGCTCTACCATTGCTTTTGATGCGGGAAGATTGATAAAGGGTTCCCCTCCGTATAGATGGATGGTGATAATCCTGACATCCTCGAGGCCCTCGTCTAATGCATCCACAATCCTGGAAGCCACTTCCGTGGACATGTACATCGCATCATTGGAAATTTCGTTTTCTCGGACGAAACAGTACGTGCACCCCAGGTTGCACTCCCAGGTGGGAGCGATGAGCACCTCGGCCCGATAATGTTTGGGTTCAGCAGATTCCACAGGAACCGGGAGGGTCTACGCAAAGAAGCTTGTCGCTAATCGAGTCAATTTGGTCGTCGATTGATGCCAACGTGTCCAGGATTTCATTAACAGCTACATTACCACCTTTGATCTCTGCAAGATTCAGGGCTTCTTCCGGGTTTTCCTTTAAAAGCTTTCTGAAGTTTACATCGGTCAATGCTTTCAAGATCAGTTTCTTGTCTGCACTCATGATAAGTCCTCCTTTTCTGTAATTTTTATTGTCACACCGCGCACTCCCGCTCCAGGACCAGTCGCCAACCGCCACCTTGTCCCGGCACAAAAGACGCTGGTGTTTAAAGGCTCTCTGATAAAAAGAATAAGTAAAAGAACCAAAATACATTTTATAACAATTTTTGGGGATTTTCAAGATTTAAAATCAGCAATTCTATTTTTAGCCACAGAGAGCACAGATGACACAGAGTAGGGGCTTGATTTATCAAGCCCTCTCCCTGAACAATTGACCCAAGGGTTTGATGAATCAAACCCCTACGATCAAATTCATCTTACTCCATTGCTCCAGTGTTTAAAATTGCTGATTTAATATTTGCAATCTTAAGAAAGTTTTTGGTATAATGATGTATGAAAATTAAAATTCCATTCATATGTAAAACATCGGGAAAGCAACTTAACGTTCTTGAAAATGAGGAAGACTCATTACACACAGTATTTAAAGGAGGAAAGTATGCCGCCGAAAGCAAAAGGTTACGTTGAGATTTCGGTTGAAGGATGCAAAGGGTGTGAGTTATGCGTCAATTCTTGCCCCACTAAGTGCCTGGCCATGAACAAAGCAGATACCAACAGCTATGGTCTGCACTATGCATACCTTGAGGATGAGGAAAAGTGTATTGCCTGCCAGAATTGCTCGGTGATTTGCCCGGATGCGGCCATAACCGTTTATAGGAAGATAAAAGAAAAGGAATAATTCTTTTCCTTTGATATTAATTTGAGATATACGGAGGTTAAATTGGCTGAAATAAAATTCATGAAAGGTAATGAGGCCCTGGCAGAAGCAGCTATTCGAGCGGGTCTGCAGGGGTATTTCGGATATCCCATTACCCCACAGTCAGAGGTGGTGGAATATCTGGCCATGGAGGAACCAAAACATCGTTACGTCCTGATACAGGCGGAGAGTGAGGTTGCGTCTGCCAACATGTTGTATGGAGCATCTGCTGCTGGCGCACGGGTGATGACTACCACATCTTCGCCGGGATTTTCATTAATGCAGGAAGGTATTTCTTATATTGCCTGCGCGGAACTGCCCTGCGTGTTTGTCAACGTGGAACGGGGCGGACCCGGGCTGGGAACCATTCAACCCAGCCAGGGAGACTATTTCCAGGCCACCAAAGGCGGTGGTCACGGTGATTATCATATCATTGTCTTTGCACCCAATTCGGTGCAGGAAATGGTGGACCACTGTATTCTCGCTTTTGAACTGGCGGATAAATACCGGACACCGGCCATGCTTTTGTCCGACGGGGCCATCGGCCAGATGATGGAAAAAGTGGTACTGCCCAAACCCATACCATACAAACCCGATAAACCCTGGGCAACTACCGGTAAAACCCCGGACAGGGAACGAAACATCATCACGTCTCTCTACATCCAATCGGAAACCATGGAGGCAAAGAACCGGGTCCTCCAGGAAAAATACAAAAAAATAAAAGAAAATGAAGTGCGCTTCGAAGAATACCAGGTAGAGGATGCAGAGTTCATTATTACTGCCTTCGGTTTGACTTCCAGGGTGTCCAAGAAAGCCGTGGACCTGGCCCGGGAAGCAGGAATCAAGATGGGACTGTTTCGTCCCATCACCTTATGGCCCTATCCTGAAAAGAGGGTTGCAGAATTGGCAGGCCGGGAGTGGGTGAAATTTTTCCTCTCCGTGGAAATGAATACCGGTCAGATGGTAGAAGATGTCCGTCTGGGCGTCAGCGGGCAAAAACCGGTTTATTTCTATGGACGCCAGGGTGGAATCATCCCCACCCCGGAGGAAATAGTAAACGCTGCCAGAGAACATATCAACTAGAGGAGAATAGGATGAAAGAAGGATATGAATTGATATATAAACGACCCAAAACCCTCACCACTAAGCGCATGCACTATTGTCCCGGTTGTTTTCATTCCACTATCCACAAGTTATTAATGGAAATAGTGGAAGAGATGGACATCCAGGACAGGACCGTGGGTGTTTGCCCGGTGGGATGTTCGGTATTTGCGTACGATTATCTGGATGTGGATATGCAGGAGGCTGCCCATGGACGTGCTGCAGCGGTGGCCACTGCTATCAAACGGATGCTGCCGGACCGCTACGTGTTCTCTTACCAGGGAGACGGCGACTTGGCTGCCATCGGTACCGCAGAAACCATCCATGCCTGTAACCGCGGTGAAAATTTTACCTTTATTTTTATCAATAATGGTATTTACGGTATGACCGGCGGTCAAATGGCCCCTACCACACTGGAAGGCCAGAAAACCACCACTACCCCTTATGGAAGAAATGTAGCCACGGCAGGTATGCCCTTGAAGATGGCCGAGATGGTATCCCAACTGGAAAAGGTAGCATATGTGGAACGGGTGAGCTGCAACACCCCGGCCAATGCCAGGAAAGCCAAACGGGCCCTGCGCCGGGCCTTTGAAATCCAGGGCAAAGGCCTGGGCACCACCTTTGTGGAAGTGGCTTCCAATTGCCCTTCAGGGTGGAAATGCACACCGGTTCAATCGCTGGATTGGTTGAAAGATAGAGTTTATCCCTACTATCCCCTGGGTGTTTTCAAGGAACCACCCAAAGAACAAGAGCAAGAAAAGGAATAGGAGGCAAAACATGTTGATTGAAACGATATTTTCCGGTTTCGGCGGGCAGGGTGTTTTATCCATGGGTAAGCTGCTGGCCTATGCTGCCATGAAAGAGGGAAAAGAAATAAGCTGGATGCCTTCCTACGGACCTGAGATGAGGGGCGGCACTGCCAACTGCATCGTAAATATCAGCGATGAACCGATCTCTTCCCCGGTAGTTACGGAATACGATGTGGTGGTGGTACTGAACCAACCTTCCTTGAAAAAATTTGAACCCCGGGTCAAAAAAGGCGGCATTTTGATCTGGGAAAGCAGTACGATTAAAGAAGGCCCTACCAGGGATGATATCAAAATTTATGCCCTGCCGGCCATCGATAAAGCCACTAACGAATTGAAAAACGTGAAGGTCATGAACATGCTGGTGCTGGGGGCATTGGTGAAGTTGAAAGGGATTGTTAAAAGAGATACGCTGATGCAGGCGTTAAAAGAAACCCTACCTGAACGGCACCATCACCTAATCCCCCTTAATGAAGAAGCCATCGAATTGGGCATGAGTTTGGTATAAAACCTCCGGCGGCCCGCTTTTTTGTAAAAAAGCGGGGCAAAAAACTTTTCATACACGGTCAGCCTGTGTTACTACGCTTCAATCATCGTACCCCATTAGTATCATCTCCACCCGTTCTTATCACTTTCCTGATTTACTGATTCACTGACTCACTGATTCACTGACCGTCTGCCCTCTGACTCTCTGACCTTCTCAACTTCTTCTCCTCTTCGTGTCTTCGTGGTTAATTACTAGAAATAGAGATGCACCCCGGCGGATACATTGAATCCCTGGGCGTAGGGGATATCGGGATCAGGATTGGGATAGTAACTTTCGTTCAAGATATTGGCCAGTTTCAGGTAGATATAAAAGGTAGAGGTAAAATAATAACCGCCTTTGATGGTGAGGACATTGTAGGGATTATTTTCGACTTCCGCGGGGCCGGGGTCTGTTTTTTTGAAGGAGTGGATGTAGCTGACCTCCAGCCAGAGGCGGTCCCAGAAAAATTTCCCTCCCAGCATCAGGCGGGGGGCAGGGACGTCGTTCAAAGGCTCATCGTTGGTGTCGCTTCGTCCATGGTAGTAAAAATAATGCCCGAAAAAGTCGATGGCTGCGGCCGGGCTGTACCATACTTCGATTTCTCCTCCCAGTATCCGGCCCCGGTTGATATTGTCATAGGTATAAATATTTTCTTCGTTCCTGTATCTTTCAATCATATGATCGATATGGTAGGCAAATAGATAAAGCCCCAGGGATAACCGTTTGGCAGCCATTTTCAAACCGGCATCGATATTTAAACTGCTTTCCGGTTTAAGAAAAGGGTTTCCCACCACATATCTGCGGCCGGTCAAGCCGGTATAGAGCGATTCCCCCAGGGAAGGAAACCGGAATGCACGCCCAATGGAACAAAACAGGGAGAGAGAAGAACCGAGTTTTTTGGTGGCGCCGAGGAAAAAGGAATATGAACCGGTATTCTTCTCCATATTTTTTTCTTCTACATCGGCTTTGATTGAAAAAAACGTATAGCGGATACCGCCGTCGATCTGCAGGGAGCGAAGACCTGAATAATCAAAGGCAAGAAATAAGCTGTAATCATTGCGGATTCCGTTGTCCATGGGGGTAGAAGTAGCGATACCGTCACCGATTTGTTGTATGTTTTTCATGCGCACATTTTGCCTGGAGAACCATTCCACCCCGAACTGACAGGATAAAACGTCGCTAAAAGATTTTTTTAACGTGGATTTCAGCCCCAGGTTCACCCCTTCTGTATCCGCATGCTCCAGTTTCTCTTCGCTGAGGTCTATTTTTTCGAGGCGGTAGATGGTAGGATTTACAAATAGGGAAAAATCAAGGGTTCCATTTTTCACCAGTTTTTTTTCACTGAGTCCGAGGCGGATGAAATGATCGGTTTCCGAGGGTACGATCGTGTATTTATCCGGGTCATTTTCGCGAACAGGTTTTCCCACGTCTTCGCCCACACCGCCGATATAGCCCAGGTAAAATTCTCTTTTTTCATTTTTATAGGAGATATCCAGGAGACCGGAATAAGATTTATACCCGGAGTGAACGATTTGTTCGTCGGGAGCCGAATAATCGCCGGCGCTGGTAAACTGGAACCCGGAATAGAGGTGCCATTTTCCCAGGTCTTGTTGAAAGGTGATTCCTGTATTAATTCGTTTACTGACAGAATTTAGATTGAGGTTCAGTCCGTTTTTCCCCAGTTCTGGTTTATTGGTTTCCCTGCCGGGTCGTGTCAGGATATTGATGACGCCGCCGATGGCATCGGAGCCGTAGAGCACCGAGGAGGAGGAGCGCACGACTTCGATACGTTCGGCCAGTTCAGGGGGGATAAGCTCAGCCGATACGCCGGCACGCCGATCACTGGTTATGCGTGCACCGTCCACCAGCATCAGTACCCGCCGGCGGGCAAGCCCCCGAATGGTGGGAGTCACGGAAAAGCCACCGCTGCCGATGAAATGAACCCCGGGTGACTCCGACAGCGTATCTATTATATTTTCCGGCATTTTTTCCTGTATCTCCAGCTCCGATAGCGTATGTTCCGCCATGGGAACGGATAAAGACTCTTTTTCCCAGGCCGTGGCGGTTATGGTAATTTTTTGCAGCAAAAACTCCTGGGGAATAAACAGGATTTCAAAGGTTTTCAGTTGATTGTCCACCTGGACACGTGCCTCATTGGGGAAGTAACCGTGGCGTCTGAATATTAACAGGACGCTTTTCAAGCGATCCGGGACCCGGATGGCAAATTTACCTTCCGGGTTGGTGACGGTGGCAGCTCCTGTTTCCTTGACAACAACCATTATGTTGGGCAATTTGTTTTTATTGAGGTCAGTGACAATGCCCTCGATGCGAGCAGCGGATAAGGTGGTAGAAAGGAAAGAAAACGCCATCAAAGCCAAAAGAGCTTTATGCCACTCTTTGGTGAATATGTTTTTTTCATTTGCATGTGGGCTTATTGATTTTATCATTTTTAACCTCTATTTTTAACTTATTTCTAAATTACTTATTGTTAGCTTAATCTTTAGAATTTGTTATTTTTTATTTCTTTTCTTCTTCTGCGCATTTCTTGTGTGTTTTTTGGTACCAGCGTGTGAAGAGACCATCAAAATATTTGGGTTCTTCCAGCATTCGTGTAGTGATTTTGAATTTTCCTTTGTGATTCATATAATTAATTGAAGATGCGCCTTTAAGGAGTTGTTTGAGGGCGTCAGACACTTGGACTTCATTTTCTTTGGCGAAGTTTTCCACGTATTCTTCTACTTTATTATCCATTACCAGTTCGATGCCGTATTCCCGTTTAAAACCCTCGATGTAGTCCAGGAAAGGAGAGCGTTTCAACATTTTCAGCAAGGCATCGTGGGGTGCGCGGCACAACTCCTCGCTTACCGCCAGTTCTTTGAAATTGGAGCCGGGCAGTTCAAATTGAAAATCGGTCAGGATAGTTTCCCAAACACTAACCAACGCCCGTGCGCCGGTTTTCTTATTTTCCGCTAATCCCGCTATATATTCGATGGCTTGCTCTTGGACATTGAGATCGATATTAAAGGCTTTAAATTCCATCTCATATTGATGGATGATGGAATCTTCAGTATCCCTCATGATACGGACCAGGTCATTTTTTGACAGTAAATTCACATAACTGCGGATAGGAATACGGCCCACCAGTTCCGGCAGCAGTCCGAAGCGAATATAGTCATCGGCATTGGCTTCTTTGTAATAATTCATGATGGTTTTTTTATCTTCCGTTTCCGGGTTTCCGAATCCCATAACCATAATACTGCCGTCTTCCCGGAATCTGCCGGCTTTATGTTTGATTCTTTCTTTGACGATGTTTTCCAGGTCGCTGTGGGGCCGTTGGAAAGACCCCCCCACGATAAACAAGATTTTTTCCGTACTGATCATGTCCTGTCTTTTACCTTTTTGTGTTTGCCGGATGGCTTCTTTGAACTGGGAAACCGGGGAATAGGGATTTTCAATGGAGACGTATTTTCGTTCGATCAATTTCAGCACGGCCCTCTGGAATCCTTCCCGTGAAATGTCATGTCCCACCAGGTTTCGATCTTTGGCTTTTTTATCGATCTCATCGATAAAGATAATGCCGCCGTAGCGATTCACAAAATCTGCTTTTTCCTGTCGTGAACCACCGGGTGCCATGTCGATCAACTCCCGGATCATATCGTCGGAGCTTTTCCCCACGTAACCGGCTTCCGTGTAATCCGTGGCATCCACAATCAGGGTGGGAACTTCCAGCAAATCACCCAGGACTTCCACGCTGTAGGTTTTTCCACTGCCGGAAGGACCGGAGATAATGGTGTTTTTTTTGCGAAACCGTTTAACTTTGCTCTCCTCAGGATTCTCATACAGGTGACGGAGAATGGCAAAGTGAAACGCCGAGGCAATGGATAATCGCTTTTTGTATTTCTCCTGTCCAATGACATACTTGTCCAAATGCTCCTTGATCTGGCGGGGGGTATAAATAGGGGTCTGCCATTTTTCTTCCTGGGCTTTGGGCCCCAACTGGCGGCTCAATTCATCATCAAAAGCCTCTTCAGACACCTTTTTGGCATCCAGGTAGGCTTTGATTGCTTTCGGCTCATCGCATTCATATCGCTTTTTAATTTCTTCTATCTCTTCTTTGGGTATCGATACTTTCATTTTAATATCCTTTTTTATATTAAATCATTACTATTATTTTATAAGAATAGGGAATAGATTTCAACCCCCTACCTACTACCTACTGCCGGCAAGATGCTGGCGGATATTATCGACGTGGTTGCCATGTCCCAGTTTTTGCCCGTTAAGGTCTCCCCCGCCAACAATAATGGCCACGACTTCTCCCTTTTGATTCACCAGGGGTGAACCGCTGAGATATTTGGGTTTCTCCGCCGGGTCTTCATATTTAAACACCAGGGAGCGTTGGTTGACCTCCACCACAACGGCTTTAAACAGTTCCTGGCCTGGTTTTTCAGTCAACCGTGCCGCAACCCAGACTGGTTCCCCTTTTGCCGGAGATTGAAATGCCAGTGGAGCGGGTTTTATGTTTTTGGCATCTGCAGATGGGACCCAGAACGCTGCAATGTCCCGGTCAGAATAGGGCTCCTCATCCCCGGTCCTGGCTCCCGGCAGTACCCACATGGAGCCTGCTGTTCCCAGGGGCGCCATCATCCAATTATCAGCACATACATCAAAAAGACTCACCTCGGTAATTACTGTGGGTAACTCGCTGCCGGTATAATTTTTATTTTTGTCCGTGCAGTCAATTCCTTTTTGTTTAATCAGCGCATCTATCACATGCAGTGCTGTTAACAGTACGGGTTGATGGTATCCTTCTATATTTACCACAAACGCATACCCTGCTATCACTGAATCCATGCCGGCACTAAATAACGGTCTCACCACAAAGGGATAAGGCAGCACCGGGTCTGGCACGTTGGGATGACAGATTTCCAGCCATTTTTCATACAGGGTGATAGGTTTTCCTTCATGGACAGTGAACCGATGCTCTACTACTTCATTTTCATGAGCATTGGAAGCAGCATAACTATCGTCCGCAGGATGTTTGATCTTTCCCTTTTGCAGCAGTTCATAACAGGGTTCACATAGATCGTTATCCGGGCTCTCCGGGCATGTTTCGCAGTGAAATCTTCGCCCGGCAATGGGCCTGGCATCGCAATTGTGACAGTGATTCCACAGGTGAACCTGTTGGACCTCTTTATCGGCTGTGTCCGTTGAAATTGAGTTCATTGCCGTCGCTCCTTATAGTAAAATGAATGGCAATGAGTAGTTTACCCTATCTTGCTTTCCGGGTCAAGGTAGAGAGGAGCGCCCGATTTTTTCGATTTCCTTTTTGAGTGTTTCGAAGTCTTTTTTTCCCAATAAAAAGGCCTGCTGTCGGCCCGTTTTATCATAGACAAACGTCGCCGGCAGCGCTCCGTTCCATTTCTTATTCATCCGGTTGATAAAATCCTCCTGCCTGGGAAAATCCTGCACATAAACCGGGAAGTTGATTTTGAATTTGTTCAGGAATGGAAGGATTTTGGTTTCAATCTCATCCGGGTAATCGGCACTAATCGTAATGATTCTAACATCTTTGTTTTTAAAGAACCGGGCCAGGCGTACCAGGTCGGGAAACTCTTCCCGGCAGGGTTTGCACCAGGTAGCCCAAACATTTACCAATAACACCCGGCCCTTTTGGGATGCAAAAATACTCTCCAGCTCAGCTTTCCCGATTTTCTCTACTTTTGTTTTCTCATTTGTATTTGCAGCAACAGCTTCCAATGATCCTGATCCCACGAAGCAAAGAACCAGGAGGCCAATCAACAGGAAGGGTTTTAGTGATTTCATTTTTCTTCCTTTTTAACCCGTTTAATGGTACAGCCAAAGGCTTTGGTTTTCTTGACAGTTACTTCTTTGTCTTTGATAATTTCCATCAGCGCCTGGTTTAAATCTTGCGATTTTACCTGGTTTTCCCGGCGTGAATCATCGATACGGCCGTGATAAAGGAGTTCCCAATTTTTCCCCAGCACATAGGCTTCAGGGGTCACCGATGCTTTGTACCGGTCAGCCACCACATTGTTGACATCCTTGAGGATGGGAAATGACAGTCCATGTTTTTGGGCATGTTCTTTGATTTCGTCAACTCCTTCCATCTTGTTGGAATTGATGCCGATAAAGGCAATATTTTTTGCCTTGAATTCTTTGTACAGCTCGGCCATGCGTTTATTGTGGGCATTTGATATGGGGCACCGGGTGGCGACATAGACTACCACTACAGCTTTGGCATCCTTGAAATCCGCAAGGGAGTGACTCTTTCCATTCACATCCTTTAAGGTGAAATCGTAAGGATTTTTGCTTTCCACAGAGGCAGCCTCCAGGGAGTTTGACCCTATCACTCCTGCTGCCAGGATTAACATAACAACAGCTATTATATATATTTTCTTTAACATATTTCCTCCTAATTGTTTCCTGTTTTTGGTTCGGAGTATTTTACCAGTAATTAGACTTCAATGCAACCAAAGAAGTCCTGTTTTTAAAATTTTTGTAGATCCAGCCCGAATGCCGTTAAGTTAAGGCTAAATAATAATAAAACCAAGTTGGTAGTTGGCAGTTGACAGTTGGCAAAAGACCGCGTCTGACGGCGCGAAGCGCCTTTAGCTCTTTGCCTACTGCTTATTGCCAACTCAGTCTTTTCTTAGTGTCATTCTTGCCATTTTTGCCTGTCCCCTTCCTCTTCCTCTTCCTTCCTCCTCCAAAACTGAACAGGAATTGAAACTCAAGGATTTAGAAGTCCCGAGTTGGACATAAACCTGCCTTTCCCACGGGTTAAGGACCATCTTCCTACGGCCTAGGAAGTGTCTTCCTACGACCTAGATACCCGTTCCTACAGCCTAGGAACCATCTTCCTACGACCCAGGTACCCCTTCCTACGGCCTAGGAAGTATCTTCCTACGGCCTAGATACCCTTTCCTACAGCCCTGGAACCATCTTCCCACAGCCATAGAATCACTTTCCCATGAGGCTTTTCCCACTTTCATCTATTTTTTGCCTGTCCCTTTCTTTTTTTTGTTTTTTTTACTGTCACCTTTCCTTCACTTTTCATCATTGTTTTAATTTCCCAGCTTGCCAGAGATATTGAAATTTTCTTTAATGTATGTTATTAATCTATTTTCAAAGGAATAAGGATATGAAAAAATTTTTCTTTGGTCTTTTGCTGGTGTTGGCTGTTCAATGGTGTTGGGGTGTAAAGGTCGTGCCAATGAAAGGATTGCTGAAACCGGATGCCTTGCAAGCAGACAAAAACCAGCTTTATATCACCGATGGATGGGAAATTAAGATTTTTTCCAGCAAAGATTTCAAACCTGTTAAAACCTTTGGCAGAAAGGGTGAAGGGCCTGGCGAATTTAAAGGCTACATTATCGCGTATGTCCAGCCGGATTATATTTTTATCACCAGTCCCAATAAAATATCATACTATACCCTGGATGGAAATTTTATTAAAGAGAGACGTGTAAGGAACATTTTCGGTCGATTTAAACCTATAGGGTCGGGGTTTGTGGGATACCATAAGGCCCGCAAAGCAGGCATCATGTACGAATACGTCTATCTATTCGATTCCGGGGTAAAAAGAACCATAGAGCTTTATCAACGGAAGTACTTTTACCAGCGGAATAGCTATTTGAACCTCATCGAAGAGCGGCCGCCTTTTTTTCACATTGTAGATGAAAAAATATACCTGGACGGGATAGACGGTGTGATATACGTTTTTGATAAAACCGGCAAAAAAATCGATGCCATCCGGCTGCCCATTAAACGGGTTCCTTTTACCTCCCAACATAAACAGCGCTTCATCGACGGTCTCAAAAGCAGTGCCGAGACCCGAAACTATTATGAAGAGGTTAAACACCTGTTGAAATTTCCCGACTATTTTCCTCCGGTCCGCATGTTTCATGTGTCGGATAACAAAATCTATGTGATGACCAATAAGGAAAAAGAAGGGAAGAATGAATTCCTTGTCCTGGACATGAAAGGCCGGTTATTAAAAACGCTTTTTCTCCCTATTTCTTCTTTCGACGAAACCATGATCGTCATTGCTTATGATATTGCCGATGGGATGCTGTATCATTTAAAAGACAATGAAGAGACCGAGACCTGGGAAATCCGGGTTTATGATCTGAAATAGCCAGAGTATTTTTTGTATGTCCATCCTGAAACTACTATGCCTCCGGCGGCCAGGGGCTCTTTTTATAAAAACCCCACTGCGTGGGGGAGCATTTGCAGTGCAAGGATGGCGTACGACGCTTCAAACGACGTATCGTCTCCATGAAAATTCATTAATACCGCACTGTAAGTGCACCCTGGACCCCGCAAAAATTTTTATTAGAGAGGGTTATTTTTATCTTTGTGTCTCTTTGTGCACCTTTGTGGCTAAAATTGGAATCCCCGGGAAATTCAGATTTTTCTTGACATATTTTGGTTTTTTCTTTAGAATGTGGGTATGAAATCCAACGATGTTAACGGATATTTGTGTAATTTAGGCCGAATATGCCTGAACGATGCACTGTTCACTGCCTATGTGAACCGTTTCAACGGTTTATAATTTTTTCCCCTTCATTTCATAAAAAACCTTCGTGCCTTTGTGGCTAAATACTAAAAAGGAGGTGAAGTAATGAAGTTATTATTGAGAGAGGGATTCCCATGAGACCCGGCCTGTTTGCAGGAAAGAACCGTACCTGGGGGTTAAGTCTCAATATTCTCTCAGGGGATGAACTAACGGACATTCACCTGGGAACACTGGAACTGCTGGAAAAGACAGGTATTTTCGTTGAGAATAACGAGGCCCTCGATCTGTTTGAGAGTGGAGGAGCAGCGGTCAACCGACAGTCCAAAATGGTAAAAATCCCGCCCTACCTGGTAGAGGAGTGTATCGGTTCTGCACCTTCGCGAGTGGTGTTGTATGGCCGCGATGCGAAACATGACCTGGTGCTGGATGGGTCGCGGGTTCATTTTACGAATTTCAGCGAAGGTGTGCAGATCGTGGACCCTTATACGGGTGAGCTGAGGGAACCGGTGAAAAAAGACCTGGAAGATGCGGCCCGGGTGATCGATTACCTGGATGATGTGGATTTTTGCGAAAAGGCCCTGGGGGCCCATGATGTCGACCAAAAAACCGTACCACTGCACAATGCCGAAGCATTTCTATCCAATACCACCAAACATTGTGCGTTTGGTCCCGGGAACGGGAAGCTTCTAAGAAAGATCGTACAGATGGGTGCAGCCATTGCCGGCAGTGGGGAAAAATTCAACGAACGGCCGATGATTTCGTTTACTACCTGTCCGCTCAGCCCGTTGAAATTGATTAATGATTGCTGTGAGATTATTATCGAGTCTGCGCGGACCGGGACAGTGTGCAACATATTATCGATGGCTATGGCAGGGGCGACGGCCCCGGTTACATTGGCTGGCGCCCTGGTGGTGCATAACGCGGAAATCCTGGGAGGTATAACCCTTAGTCAATTGGCTCGCAAAGGTGCCCCGGTGATTTATGGCAGTTCTACGACTGCCATGGATTTAAGGACAGCGACGGCTTCTGTGGGGACACCGGAAGCGGCATTGGTGAGCGGCGCGGTGGCTTGCCTGGCTAAGTATTATAAGATTCCCAGTTATGTGGGTGGCACGTAGGGGGACGGGAAAGTCCCTGATGCCCAGGTGGGACATGAGAAGACTCTCACGGGACTGATACCGGCATTGGCAGGTGCCAATATGATATACGGTCTGGGAATGCTTGAGAGCGGTATCACGTTTGACTTTGGGCAGTTGGTTTTGGATGCGGAGTTTGCCCGTATGATTAAGCATGTGGTCAAAGGAATTCCTGTGGACGATGAAACATTGGCAGTGGATGTGATCCGGGAGGTAGGACCTTTCGGTGATTTCCTCTGCCATCAACACACGCTGCAGCGGATGCGCTCGCAATCGCAGCCGGAGTTCATCGACCGTACCATGCGGGAAACCTGGGAAAAAAAGGGTTCCAAAGATGTTCACCAAAAAGCAATGGAAAAAGTGAGATATATCTTAAAAACCCACAAACCGGAGCCCCTTCCCCAGGATGTCCTGGACAAAATCCGGGCCATTGTTATACAATCGGACCTTCAATAATAAAAAGTTTTGCGGGGTCCAGGGGCGGTTTTTCAAAAGAGCCCCTGGTCGCCGAAGGCAAAAAAAGAGGTGAATAACAATGAGTGATGAAATTTTTATTCGGATGGGTGATGGTGAGCGGGTGCGGATGTCTGCTGCCGAAATTAAGGAGGAGATTGCAGCCGGAACTGAGGATGCGGCCCGCAAGGCCAAAATTCCCCCATTGACGCAAGAGGAGCAGGAGCATCTTTTTGCGATCATGGTAGACCCGTCGCGGGTGGTGAGTGTGTTACCTGGTGAAGAGGTGATTGTTACGGATGACGCTGCTACTATGAGTTTTTATACCTGCCAGGATGGGGGTGGGGTAGGGGTGCCTCTGAGCCGGATGCAGGCCATTTTGGTTTATGAGCGGGCTTGCGGTGCGGATACCACCTCTATGGGTCACAGCGATTGCAGTTTCAAACCAGTAAAGCCCATTATTAATTTTGAGATGAATGACTATTACACGACCTCGTTAATGACTACGGCTCCTTTCTTTTATTGTGCTCAACCCAATATGGGGCTTTATTTTCGGCCGGATGGGCCGTGTCCCAACCCGGCGGATTTAATGCCGGCGGGAAAGATCGAAGAGGCACGAGAAGCCCAGGAACAGGCGGCCGAATACTTGAAAAAAGACCTGGTGTTTGTGGGTAAAAAAATGGCGTCGGTGGGTTGTGAGGGGCTAAACTTCGACACGTCCGGTTCTGCCGGTGATGCGGATTTTATGGCAACGCTGCAGGCGGTAAAGGAATTGAAGAAGCAACTTCCTCACATGCCTGTCATCGTGGGGAGTGCGAATGAATTTATCCTGGGTATGCACGGGGCAGTGACGTTTAATGGGCAGCGGTTGGCCGGGATGTATCCCCATAAACAGGTTAAGGTGGTGGAGGAAGCGGGTGGCGATATTTACGGTTTGGCAGTGAACACCAATACCAGTGAGTCCACGGCCTGGAACCTGGCGCGGACATTAACGTTTGTGAAGGAGACGGTGAAGGTGGCTAGAATCCCGGTGCATGTGAATGTGGGTATGGGGGTGGGCGGCGTGCCCATGATGGAGAGTCCGCCGCCGGATAGTGTGACGCGGGTGTCTAAAGCACTGGTGCAGATCGGCAAGATCGACGGTTTGTAGATTGGCGTGGGCGACCCCCTGGGGATGCACCTGTCGCATATTATGGCTTCGGGCATGGGGGGTATTCGGACCACCGGAGACCTGGTGGCCTGGATGCAGATTTCCCGTAAAATGAAACTGCTTGAGGCGAAAAAATATGTGGCAAATAAGTTGGGAATCGAGGTGATTGACCTGACCAACGAAGATGTGATGCGCCCCCTCAGGGAGGACCTGGGGATAGGCATCATCACCTCTGTGGCAGGCAGTCCCAAGGGAATACGGGCAAAGATTAAGATCGCTGAATTGCTGGAAATCCCCATCAATTCGGTGATTTTGTTTAAATCCCAGGTATAATTTGTGAACCACGAAGGCACGAAGGGCACGAAGAAACACGAAGATTTTTTTCTCTGTGTCCTCTGTGGCTAAATAGAAAGAGGAGGATAGAACGAATGACGGAGAATGAAATGTTTGAAAAAGCGCAGGAAGCGATTGAAAAAGGTGATACCGAGACAGCGGTGCAATTGGCAAAGCAGGGCCTGGAAGCGGATATTGACGGCATTGAGTTGCTGAATAAAGGTTTCATCCCGGGTATTAATAAGGTAGGTGATTTGTTCGGTGACGGGCAGTTGTTTCTGCCGGAATTGATTTTATCTGCCAATGCCATGCAAGGGGTGATTGAGATCATTAATGCTTCCCTGGAAAAGAAAGGCAAGAAGCAAAAACGGGGCAAAGTGGTTATCGGTACGGTTGAAGGAGATTTGCACGATATTGGTAAGACTATTGTGGTTTCTTTATTGAAAGCCAATGGGTTTGAGGTAAAGGACCTGGGCCGGGATGTACCGGTGGACCGGTTTATTGAAGAAGCGGAGGCCTTTGGAGCCAATGTGATTGGCACCAGTGCCCTGTTGACTACAACGATGACTGTTCAGAAGGAGCTTGAAGAGCAGCTAAAGGAGAAAGGTTTAAAGGGAAAATACAAAACCATTGTGGGCGGCGCACCGGTGACGGAACGATGGGCCAAACGGATTGGTGCGGATGCCTATGCGGCGGATGCCACCGACGGTGTCCGGAAGATAAAGGAATTACTGGTAAATAATTAGCCACAGAGGAAGAGGAGATTTAAAATGGAAACGATTTTAGAGCGAATTAAAAGAGGTGAAATATTGATTGCCGACGGGGCCATGGGATCATTGTTGATGGCGCGGGCCAAAGACCTGATCAAAGGCAAGTGCCCGGAAGTAATCAATCTATCCCGTCCCGATATCCTGGAAGAAGTAGCAGCCCTTTACCTGGAAGCAGGGGCGGATATTATTCAAACCAATACCTTTGGCGGGTCGCCGTTAAAACTGACTGACTATGCGCTGGAGGATAAAACCGAAGAGATCAACAGGGCTGCGGTTGAGGCGGTGAGAAAAGTGGTGGATAAAAAAGGTGGTAAAGCTTATGTATCTGCATCTTGCGGACCCAGTGGAAAAATGTTGAAGCCTTATGGTGATGTGGAGCCGGAAGCGATGTACGACAATTTTTTTCGACAGTTAAAGGTGGTGATAGAAGCGGGTGTGGATATTGTCTGCGTTGAAACCATGACAGATATCAAAGAGGCTGAATTGGCTGTCAAAGCAGCTAAAGCGATTTCGGCGTCTATACCGGTTATGGCCACCATGACGTTTGATTTAAAACCACGGGGATTTTTTACCATGATGGGAGTGACCATTGAAACGGCAGCCAAAGAATTGGAAGCCGCAGGTGCGGATATTATCGGCTCCAACTGCGGGAACGGTATTGAGAACATGATTAAGATTGCAAAAGAATACAAGAAATACACGTCATTGCCTATTATTATCCAGGCCAATGCCGGGATCCCGGAGATAAGGGATGATGTGGTGGTTTATCCTGAAACCCCGGAATTTATGGCAGAGAAGAGTAAAGAATTGGCGGCTGCCGGGGTATCTATTATTGGCGGCTGCTGCGGTACAACACCGGATCACATCCGCGTTATTGCCGACACAGTCCGAGCCTTGTAGTGTTCTCATTTAACCTCTTTTTCAATATGTAAATTATTTAGTAATAAAAAATATGTAAATAGTAGGCAAAATACCTCAAAATAATCTTCTAGCCATCATTTCTTTAATCCATTATTACAATATTTTACGATTCTAGGTGTTTACTATTTGACACCATCTTCACAATATGGTATCTTGTATCACCATGCGCGATTATCATTTACATACACCATTTTGTAAACATGCCAAAGGCACGATGGAAGAATACATCGAGGTCGCCTTGCAAAAAGGGATTAGTGAGGTTTGTTTTACGGATCATATGCCCTTCCCCAATGAATTTGATGCCGAGCATCGGATGTCAATGCAAGATATTGAAAACTATGTAGAAAAAATCAACCTGATGAAGCGAAAATACCGGGAGGTTTCCGTTCTAATCGGTATTGAAGTGGATTATGTGGAAGGGTATGAGAATTTTATTGAGAAATTACTTGACAGCTATCCCTTTGACCTGGCGGTCATGTCCGTTCATTTCATGCCCAAATGGCCCAAGGGTCAGTGGGTATTTGAATACGAATATACGAGGCAGACATTGAGAAAACAATGCCGTGACTATTTCAATGTCTTGGTCAAAGGGATAAAAACCGGACTTTTTGATGTAGTGGGGCATTTTGATGTGATTAAACGGCCGGGTCACTCGGTGTTAGACACCAATGCAGCAGAAGTTTTCCGGGTCCTGGAATCGATCCGCAAGGCAAACATGAGTATTGAATTGAACACCTCAGGCCTTCGTAAAGAAGTGAAGGAGACGTATCCATCGTTGGATATTATTGAGCTGGCGGTAAACAGGGATATTCCTATTGTATTGGCGTCAGATGCCCATCAGCCGGAGAATGTAGGATATGCTTTTGATGATCTATTTAATATACTGTTTCAACTCCCTAAGCTCAAAATGGCCCGTTACAGTCGGCGAAGATACGTGACCTCCGTAATGGAACAGCCGGATAATGAAGTTGACTGGAGTGAGTAAACTTTTTTTATGGCGAAATCGTATAATATATCTAAAGAATTTAAACACTAATTTGGGAGAAGTTAAATGATAACTGTAGAGAAATTATGTAAGCGTTTTAAACTCACACGCAAACAAAAACAGGAGATGGGGGACAGCAGCAGCGGCGATACGATTATGGCTGTTGCGGATGTGAGTTTTACCTGCCAACCGGGGAGAGTGTTTACGCTCCTGGGGCCTAACGGCGCAGGTAAAACCACCACGCTGCGAATACTGGCTACCATGTTGAAACCTACCTCAGGAACCGCTAAAATCGCGGGTTTCGATACGGTTAAACAACCGGAAAAGGTTCGCAGTAAAATCGGTTTCCTCACAGGGTCCACAGCCCTCTACGACCGCCTGACCCCTAGTGAGATTATCAAATACTACGCAGACCTGCACGGAATGGATAAGGCGAAATTCGAGGAACGAAAAAAACAGCTTTTTGATCTGCTGGGAATCCATCAGTTTGCCAATCTCAGGATCGCCAAACTCTCATCCGGTATGAAACAAAAGGTTTCCATCGCCCGGACCATGATCCATGACCCGGAAGTGGTGATTTTTGACGAGCCTACCGTGGGGCTCGATGTGATCACCGCACGAAACATTATCCAGTTGATCCGCGATTGCAAGAAACAGGGAAAAACCGTTATTTTTTCTACCCACATTATGGGAGAAGTCAGCCTGTTGAGCGATGATCTGGCCATCATCCATAAAGGGAAATTATTGTTCAACGATACCTTTGATAACTTCCTCCGGAAGATGGAATCAAAATCCATTGAAGATGAATTTATTCGCATCGTGGGAGGTGAGGCATGAAAAAAATATTGGTGATTTTTAGAAAGGAATTGAAGGATACCCTCCGGGACCGCCGAACCATTATGATGATGGTGCTGCTGCCGGTAATGATGATCTATCTGTTGATGCACCTGACCGTTTCCATGAGAGTGCAGCATGAACAGAAAGCCCGGGAAAAAGTACTCAATGTGGCACTGATTACCAAAGGAAATGCCGACGCCTTCCGCACGAAGTTGATGGAACGTAAAGATATGGTAATAAAGGAAAACATCCAACAGGATAAAATCGAGGGCCTGATCAAAAACAACGAGCTGGATTTTGCCGTGGTTTTCGAAAAAGACTTTGATAAAAAGGTAAACGAAAAGCAGAGCGGTGACGTTGACGTCTATTTCAAGGCCTCCAGTGAAATGGAGATTGCGAAACAACGCATAATCAAGGCATTAAGGGAATACAAGAAAGACCTGCTGGATGGGCGATTGAAAGAACAGGAACTGGGAGAGGCCTTTGTGGAACCCCTGAAGATCGATGAAAAGGACCTGGCAACCATGAAAGAGAAATTTGGAGAAGGCATGGGTGGTCTGGTGCCCTACTTTTTTATTCTCTTTTGTTTTATCGGGGCCATGTACCCCGCCATTGACCTGGCAGCAGGAGAAAAAGAACGAGCCACCATGGAAACCTTGTTAACTTCACCAGCCAGCCGCATGCAGATCGTTATCGGGAAATTCCTGGTGGTGACCCTGGCAGGCATTTTTAGCGCCATTATTTCTATCCTGGCACTATACCTGTCCTTAAGACAGACCAGAGGGTTGCCCAAAGGGGCATTGGAGGCGCTGATCCGCATTATTGAACCTCAATCTATCGCGCTTATGCTCTCCCTCCTGATTCCTTTATGCATATTTTTTGCTGCTGCACTGCTGTCGGTTTCTTTATTTGCCCGGTCCTTTAAAGAGGCCCAGAGTATCATTGCTCCCCTGAATATTCTGGTCATTGTTCCTGTTTTGATTGCTATCTTCCCGGGCGTCAAATTAAATGCCACCACAGCTTTAGTGCCGGTGATGAATGTCTCTTTGGCCACCAAGGATATTATCTCCGGTACCATCAAAACCGGGCTCCTGGCAGAAGTATATATTTCTCTGATTGTCCTGGCTGTCCTGGGATTATTTTTCTGCACCTGGTGGTTTAAACGGGAAGAAGTGATTTTCAGGGGCATTTAGTCTGTAGGGGCGAGCCCTTTTAAATAAATAGATAAGGAGGTATCATGAAAAGGATTTTTGCTATAACGATTATGGTTTTTTTGATTTTGTCTATCGGCTGCGGTAAATCCGAAACCGGGGAAAAAGTCAAAGCCAAAGCTGAGACAAAACAAAAGCAGGTAAAACACTACTCTATCGAGCAGTTCATGAATACGGTCTCTATCCGCGGCCGTTCCTTTTCCCATGATGAGAGTAAGATTTTGTTTACCAGTAACAAAACAGGCATTTACAATATTTATGCGGTTCCGGTTAAAGGCGGTGAACCTGAACTGTTGACAGACTCGAAAAAGGAATCCTATTACCTGGCGTCCACCTTTCCCAATGATAACCGGGTTTTGTTTTCGGCTGATTCCGGGGGTAATGAAATCAATCACATCTTTTTACGGGAAGAAGATGGTTCCATCAAGGATTTGACCCCGGAACCCAGGGCCAGGGCTAGTTTCATGGGATGGAACCGTGACTTGAAAAGCTTTTTTTACTCCTCTAATATAAGAGACCCCAAAGTCATGGATATCTATGAAATGGATATTGAGACGTTTACTCCTAAAATGTTTTTTAAAAACGAAAAGGGTTTTGCCAGCTTTAGAATATCCAATGATAAGAAGCATATCGCCATGGTGAAAGTGGATACCGATCACAATACGGATATTTACCTGTTTGACCGGGAGAAATCAGAGTACAGAAACATAACCGCCCATGAAGGGGAAGTGAGAAATACTGTCCAGAGTTTTGATGTAGATTCCAAAAAGCTCTATTACTCTACCAATGAGGACAGCGAATTTATGTATATTAAAAGTTATGACCTGGCAGCGGGCAAATCCGAAACCGTGATGCAAAAGAATTGGCCCATCCGATCCGTCCGGTTTTCCTGGAATGGTACGTACCGGGTGATTAGCGTTAATAACGATGCACGGACTCAGATCGAGATCTTTAATACCCGTCAGCAAAAAAATGTGGAACTTCCTGAGTTCCCGGGAGCCAATATTACATCGGTTCGATTTTCCCGAAGCGAAACGTTGATGGCTTTTTACCTGAGTAGTTCAAAGTCTCCCAGTAACCTCTATGTATACGATTTAAAATCCGGGAAATACCGGAAATTAACCGAATCCATGAATTCTGAAATCGATCCCAATGACCTGGTTAAAGCCAAAGTCATTCGCTATAAGTCTTTTGATGGTTTGGAGATTCCCTCGATATTTTATGTGCCCAAGGTCATCGGTAAGGGTGAAAAAATACCGGCGTTGGTGTGGGTACACGGTGGGCCCGGGGGTCAGTCGCGTTTGAGTTACGTGGCTGTACTTCAATATCTTGTCAACCATGGGTATGCGATCCTGGGTGTTAATAACAGGGGAAGCTCCGGGTATGGAAAAACCTTTTATAAGCTGGATGACCGAAATCATGGCCAGGGTGACCTGGACGATTGTGTGGAATCCAAAAAATTCTTAAAAGCCACCGGTTTTGTGGATGAGAACAAGATCGGGATCATGGGTGGAAGTTACGGTGGATATATGGTTTTGGCTGCTTTAGCTTTCAGACCGGAGGAATTTGCTGTTGGGGTGGATGTTTTTGGTGTGGCCAACTGGCTGCGGACGTTAAAAAGTATTCCCCCCTGGTGGGAATCGTACCGAAAAGCCCTGTATACCGAATTAGGTAATCCTGAGACGGATGAGGAATATTTAAAGAAAATTTCCCCGCTTTTTCATGCCGATAAGATTAATAAACCCATGATCGTGCTGCAAGGGGCCAATGACCCCAGGGTTTTAAAAGTGGAATCCGATGAAATTGTGGAAGCAGTTAAAAAGAAAGGCATCCCGGTTGAGTATGTGGTATTTGATGATGAAGGTCACGGTTTCCGCAAGAAGAAAAATGAAATCCAGGCTTACAAAGCCATTTTGAAATTCCTCGATAAGTATTTGAAAGGAAAAGAAGAGACATATATTTATTAGCTTAGAAAGACAGACGGTCAGAGTTAAAATTTGCCTGTACCTTTCGATTATATATTTGACTTAAAAAACTCTATATAATCATCATCCCTAAAAATAAGCGCACCCAATTTGAATCGTACAATTAACTCCCCTCCCAAAGATAATGCAAACTTATTCGTGGAATCATGCTTAAGTACATAGCGGATTTCTTTAAAGGCATTTCTATAATCCCCATTATCGATAAACATAACCGCCAATTGCAAATGAGGCTTAGGATTGGTATCATTGGCATGTCTCTCCTGGAGATATTCCAATCGTGCTCTGTTGATTTCAGGATCAGCCAACTTTTCTTTTGAGCTGAATTTTTCCAATTTCCAAAGATCGCTCTCCGGGATATAGTACTCAAACCAGGTATAAGCAATCTGATTGATGGGTTTATATTGCTTTAACCATTTATAAGCTTCAGCCCCCTTGTTCAAAACACCATACAAGGCATTAACATTAACAAGAATATAACCGCTAGTAGGCTCAACAGCATAAGGATTGATTTTATAATCGATGCCCTTTTCCTTGATATAGTTGTAAAGATAATAATCATTCTGACCCCAATCATAATTGGAGTCAATGAGAATCTTATGCCCATTCTTACTCCCACCCGCCAGTAAGTTAAAATAAGACAACTGATGCGGAGTTATAAAGATAGCCTGCACCAAATAAGAAAACATCAATAACCCGGCAATACCAATGTAAAGTTGTCTCCGACGCCCAGAGGGCTGATTTATATTTATAATTCGTTCAACACCTAAAGCGGCCAGGAGAAATATAAAGGGATAAATGATCAGTATATGCCTGATGCCGATATTAACATGACTTCTCATGGCTGCTGCCAGAAATACCAATATCGGCAGCAGGATAAATAATAATGTTTTTTTGTCCGGTTTCCGTAATACCCCGGGAAAAAGAAAAAGAAGTACGGCCAGGGGGGTTTTGAAAAGAATAACCAGGGGAAAATAATACCACCATCCTTCTTTTGAATAGTTTCCCAAAAGATAGGCAAAATGCCCCTTCTCGCTGTGCTGGAATTTTTGCGATATGGACCCAATATAATCCCCCGGCAGTATACTATTCCCTTTGGCAAAGGGAAAACTAAGGTAAACCACGTTAATAATAATTAATGGGATAAGGATAAAAAGAAGCAAATAAAGGGTTACGGTTTTTATGTTTATTTTTTCGTTTTGTTTCAGTTCTTTGTAATAGGCTGCAAAAATAATGATCAACAAAGGCACCAGTAAAACAGCCTGCACTTTGGTGGACAACGCAAAGGAAAGTGATACACATAAACCGATAAAGGAAAGAAGACGTGGATTTTTTATGAAGGAAAAGCAAAAATAAAAGGCCAGGAAAATAAAAAATGCAATGGGTACATCCAGTGATGCCAGTGATGTATGGGCCAGGATATTGGGTGAGAAACAATAGAAAAATAAAGCAATAATGGCTATTTTTTTATCATACAGTAAAACGGCAAACCTGTAAATAAAAATGGCCAGCAGCAGGCCAATGATCAAGACCGGTAACCGAAAAAGGAACAGGTGTTGTTCTGAAAAAAGGGTATATTCTAGGCCGAAGAGTTTGACTAAGGAAGAGATGATTAATTGCCCTAATGGAGGATTATTAATGCCGCCGCTGAATTTCCCGGTGTCCCAATAAAGATAACCGGAAGTAATATGGGCCCCCAATTCATCGCAGGTTCCTGAGTTCTGTAGGGAGACATACAACCCGTTGATTAAAAACAAAAGACATAAAATAATGGGTGTAAGCTTAGATGAAGTTATCCGCTCAAGAATTTCACGAAATCGTGAAACCTGGGGTTTCGGAGGTTCTTGAGGTTCTTGTTCCTCTTGAGTTTTTGGTCTCAGCGGTTTTTGAATGTTTTCTGTCTTTCTTTTTTTCGCTTTTTTTTTCTTTTTTGCCATTACCAGGTATTTTACCTGAAAGAGAAGTGTATTTCAAGTTTGCTTCCTGAAAAATTGTCTCTTTTTCTGCCCGGGATTCAGGAAAAATGCTGGACATATAGAGAGGTTTTTATTACAATATAACTGGCATGCAAATGTACAAAAGATACAAGGAGGATTATCGTGAAATCCAAAAAACTCACAAAAAAATTGGTTCTGAACAAAAGAACCGTTACGGATTTGGACACCCGCCGTATGGGTGTTGTTCAGGGCGGTGTGAAGACCGGCGTTACCTGCCTCAAAATTTGCGATACCGTCCATTTTTCCTGCTACGTCACCCAATGCGGGACCTGTGTCCACTCATGCCCGGCCACCTGGTGCGATACCGAATGCGGCTGCTGATGCAGCTTCGTGGTCACGGGTAAGAAATCTGTAAAAGCCGGTGGGGGCGTAATATATACTATTATGCCCCTACCACCTTATAAGTGCTATAATACGTCTTTGCACAAATTACCTGACCCCAAATTTCTTTTTGTCCGGGATTCAGGAAAAATACTGGACATATAGAGAGGTTTTTATTACAATATAACCGGCATGCAAATGTACAAAAAACACAAGGAGGATTATCGTGAAATCCAAAAGATTCACAAAAAAATTGGTTCTGAACAAAAGAACCGTTACGGATTTGGACACCCGGCATATGGGTGTTGTTCAGGGTGGTGTGAAGACCGGCGTTACCTGCCTCAAAATTTGCGATACCGTCAATTTTTCCTGCTACGTCACCCAATGCGGGACCTGTGTCCACTCATGCCCGGCCACCTGGTGTGACACCGAATGCGGATGCTGATGCAGCTTCGTGGTCACGGGTAAGTAATCTGTATAATCTGGTAGGGGTGTAATATATAATATTATGCCCCTCCCACCTTATAAGCGCTAACTTAAAGAAAATCAATAGGTGCCCTTCAGGCAATTATAAAAGGCCTGACGGCGCTAGACTTTTTTTCTTTTCTAAACAAAAATTTTTGCGGGGTCCAGGGGCGGTTTTTATAAAAAGAGCCCCTGGCCGCCGGAGGCAAAAATAAAAGTATTGAAAAACGAAAGGATTCCCTTAACAGAATTTTCCTTCATGGCTAATTAACGCTTGTTTTACCTCCAGACCTCCGCCGTATCCTACCAATAAACCATTCTGACCGATTACACGATGACAGGGAATAATAAGAGATACCGGGTTTCTCCGGTTGGCTCCTCCGACTGCGCGTGAACCTTCCGGGATGCCCAATTCAATTGCCAGGGCTTTGTATGAAGTTGTCTGGCCCAGGGGGATTCGTTGCAGCGCCTGCCATACCTTGAGTTCAAAATCGGTTCCTCTCACGTCCAGGGGCGGCGCGGTTAACCGGTCAAACTTACCGGAAAAATAATTCTCCAGCCATTCCGCTGTCCTGGCAATCAGGGAATTAGAGGTATCAACGATTTCATAATTCCTGAACCACTTATTTAACCGCTTTGTCAGTAATTCATCCCGGTTTGGTTTTATAAATTCAAGGAAACTTAGTCCTTTTTCTGTTGCCAAAGCTGCCATTTTACCGTACGGCGTATCTAAAACTGATCGATTTAATATATATTGTGTCATATTCTAACCTCCTGGTTTTTAACGTTTTTAGTTGCATGTTTTTTCCATAAATACATGGCTGCATACGCTCTCCAGGGCCGCCATACCTGGGGACGGTTTATTTCCTGGTAATCATCCGGCACCTGGCTAGACATTCCCTGTAATTCTCTTTTCAATGCCAAATCCCCGGCAGGAAAAGCATCCGGTTCGCGCAATGCCCGCATGGCGATGTATTCGGTTGTCCATTTACCGATTCCCGGTAACTGCAGCAAATCCCTTTTTACTGATTCTATATCCGCGATGCCTTCAAGGGTAATTTCTCCTTCTGCCACTTTTGAGGCCAATGTATTTAGGGTCCGGGCACGTTTTGCCGGCATACCGATTGCACTCAGATCGGCAGCAGCAAGGGCCTCTGGTGTTGGAAACAAATAAGCGATACCGGGGATAAAAGAATTTTCTATAGGTGTTCCATATTCCCGGACCAATCGACCGGTTATAGTATTGGCCGCCTGGATCGATACCTGCTGCCCGATGATGGTTCGCACGGCGATTTCAAAATTGTCCCAACCGCCAGGGACCCGCAGTCCCGGATA
>JABAOH010032414.1_pt1 | contig 38480 bp, 39 predicted proteins | sample 7062181 | NCBI WGS metagenome assembly JABAOH01 (sample SAMN14538630, study PRJNA623070) | marine sediment metagenome | biome: marine biome [ENVO:00000428]; feature: marine pelagic biome [ENVO:01000023]; material: deep marine sediment [ENVO:00002113]; isolation source: pool of 5 deep marine... | reverse complement strand
CTCAAGCGATCCTGAGCAGGGCCGAAGGGGAGCGGGCGAGAGAAACCGGTACTTTTATGGAAACCCGCTTTTATCAGAAAAAAGTCGAGAAATGGGGCTGGCCGACAGTGGGAAGAATGTCACCGCGAGAAGGAGGGGGCCGACGGATATGGGGGTCCCATCACCAGATTCAGAACAGTGTTGAAAAATGAGAGAGTTAGGATTTTCCTTCTTTGATAACTCAGGAAGTTCCTCAGGGGCTCGCTGTTGACAGCCCACTGAAGGAACGGATACATTTCCAATACCTTTTCCATCATTACTAGTTAGGGCCATGGACAAACGGATCGACATTAAGGGCATGAACCGGGAAGAACTCAGAGGACTCCTTAAGGAACTCGGTAAGGAGGAGTACCGTGCCCGGCAGATCATTCACTGGCTCTATGACCATAAGGTTGATGGTTTTCATGAGATGACTAATCTGTCAAAAAAACTAAGGGAGCTCCTCCACAGTAAGACTCGGATGGAGGGCCCAGCTGTCGTCGAGATAGAGCATTCAGAAGACGGTTCCCAGAAGTTCCTTTTCTCTCTGGAGGACGGATTGTCCATCGAGAGCGTGCTAATCCCCGACAAGAGACGTCTGACTCTCTGTGTTTCGACTCAGGTCGGGTGCGCTTTCGGCTGTAGATTCTGCCTCACCGGTCACCGAGGCTTTTCGAGGGATCTCTCCACCTCAGAGATTATCGGTCAGGCCCTGGCCGTGGGAAAAATCCTGAAAACCACGAGCCTAACCAACATTGTTTTGATGGGCATGGGAGAGCCCCTCGCAAACTTTGAGAACACCATGAAGGCTTTAGAAATCATGAGCTACAACGACGGGCTGCGGTTTTCAAAACGGCGTATCACCCTGTCCACAGTCGGGCTGATTCCTGAAATCGAGAAGCTTGGAAGATATCCGCGACGTTGCCGCCTGGCCATTTCGCTGAATGCCGTAGACGACCATACAAGGTCCTTACTGATGCCTATCAATCAAAGCCATCCCCTCGAGGATCTTTTGGCGGCCTGTCGCCAATTTCCCCTCGACCCAAGAGAGCGAATCACTTTCGAGTACGTGCTCATCAGGGGAATCAACGATTCCCAGGATGATGCGAAACGTCTCTCACAGATACTCAGGGGGATTCGGGCCAAGGTTAATCTAATTCCTTACAATGAATCCCCCCATCTCCCCTTTGAGCGGCCCTGTGAAGACCGCATTCTTGCCTTTCAGCACGCCCTACTCGAGAAGAACATGACCGCCATAGTTCGAAAAAGCCGAGGGGCTGACATTTCTGCAGCATGCGGGCAACTGATGGGGCAGTCCCAGCTTGTGCGAGGAGTTTCCTCAAAAAAGGCGGAACAGGTGACATAGCGCTTTAGGATGATATGGTGACCCGGTTTCGAGTGGTGCCAATCCATTTTTCGCTTTTCCCAAAGGTTTCGCGATGAATCTAAAGCTGCTCCAGGCAGCCTCAAAACGCTCCGCCCAAGGCGGAATCCTGCCTGACGAAAAACCGGCTCAAAGGCACGTGGGTTGACGTCCCTCAGAGAAAGACCAAAACTCAGGAAACTCCCGGCTTTTTGTGAATTGACTTCGTTTCAACGATTCCCTAAAATAGAGTCTTACCGAGGCCTGGAGGGGAATTATGAGTCGCTTGGGTCTGATTGCAGGCTCTGCCTATCGTGACCTCCTGTCGAAAAAAGAGGCAGAGATTGAAAAGGTCTCTACCCGATCTGGCGTGGCCTCGATCTGGCTGTCATCGTCAATGGCCTTCCTTCCCCGCCATGGCCTTGAGAATAAAACCCCTCCACACCGAATCAATCATCAAGCCAATATGTTGGCCTTTAAGAAACTGGGCATTGCGAAGATCATCGGCATTAATTCGACTGGCAGCCTGAAAAAGGGCCTTCCGCCGAGGGCTTTGATGGTTCCTCACGACTACTTCAATCCCTGGGGAATCAAGACGGTCTATGATAGGGAGATTCGTCACATAACCCCAGGCTTGGACCACGACATGCGGGAATTAATCTTGAGAGGAGCCAGACGGAGGGGTATCGATATCGTAGACGGAGGCATCTATGTGCAGACGACCGGCCCGCGACTGGAGACCAAGGCCGAAATCGAGATGCTCAAGTCTGTCGGTGATGTGGTGGGCATGACGATGGCCAATGAAGCGACTCTGGCAAAGGAGTTGAACCTGGCCTATGCAAGCGTCTGTTCAGTTGACAATTTCTGCCATGGAGTCACGGCGACCCCCATAAGTGAAGAAGAAATCATTAACACTGCTCGGCAGAATGTTCAAATCGTCACGAAGTTGATTGAGGCAATCCTGGAGGAACTGAAATGACAATACTGATCAAGGGAGCGTCCCTTAATGGAGCGATCAAAGATCTCTATATCGAGGGGAATCTCATAAAGGAGATCGAGGATTCCATTGATCGCTCGGCCGAGGCCATGATCTCGGGAGCTGGGAAGGCGGTCATTCCCTCTCTGATTAACGGACATACACACGCCTCCATGACCCTTCTTCGTGGGTATGCCGATGACATGCACCTCCAGGAATGGTTAGAAAAGAAAATCTGGGTCCTCGAGGCGAAAATGACCGAGGAAGATATCTACTGGGGGGCGAAGCTGGCGTGCCTGGAGATGATTAAGACAGGCACCACCTTTTTCAACGACATGTACTGGTTTTGGAGAGGGACTGCGAGGGCGGTGGAGGAGATGGGAATTCGGGCCGCCATTAGTGCTGTTTTTATCGATTTTTTCAATCAAGAAAAAGCAGCTGAGCAGAAAGCCCTCAACGAGGAACTCTTCAGGGAAAGCAAAAGATTCAGTAATCGGATTCGATTTACCCTTGGTCCCCATGCCATTTACACGGTCTCGGAGGAGAGCTTGAGGTGGGCAGCGGATTTTTCAAGGGAGAATGATCTCCTTCTTCACATCCATCTATCGGAAACCAAGAAAGAGGTTGATGACTGTTTCCAGAAAAACGGGGTGCTGCCTGTTGAATACCTCGACAAGATCGGGTTCCTCGGTCCCAATGTCATCGCCTGTCACAGTGTGTGGCTTTCTCAGGCCGAGATCCACAAGATCAAACAACACGAGGTCAAGGTCGTCCACAACCCGGTGTCCAACATGAAGCTCACCGTGGGAGGCACCTTTCCCTATGAGCAGTTCCGGCAAGCGGGAGTCACGACATGCCTCGGCACAGACGGCTGCTCCTCGAACAATAATCTCGACATGTTGGAAACCGTCAAATTCGCGTCTCTTTTGCAAAAGCATCAACGTAACGACAGCACAGCCCTCCCAGCAAAAGAGGCCTTCGAGATGGCCACGACCCAAGGGGCGAAGGCCTTTGGCCTTAACTCTGGACAGATTGAGGTTGGCTCTGCGGCCGACATCGCACTCATTGATCTCAAGAAACCTGAATTGACCCCCCACTTCGACCTCCATTCGGACCTCGCTTACGCTGCCAACGGTTCGTGCGTTGACACGGTGATTTGTGATGGTAAGATCCTGATGAAGGAACGGAGAGTCGACGGGGAAGAGGAAATTTTGGAAGGAGCCCGACGAACCGCATTTGACCTTGTCAGGCGGGCATCCCAATAGAATGGAAAAAAGGTTTATCGTCGACAACACCCTAGGAAAACTGGCTAAATGTCTGAGAGCTATCGGCTTTGATACCATTGTCTTTCGTAGTCAGGATCTGCACAGGCTAATCCAGATCTCGCAGGAGGAGAATCGGATCATCTTGACTCGGAATCGGAGGCTTGAGCCGAAGCTCTTTCTGGGGAACATTGTCATTGTCAAAGAAGACAAGCCAGATCTCCAGATTGGCACGGTCTTACGATCCTTGAAGCTTCATGTGGACAGTGAAAAACTTCTGTCTCGATGCCTCATGTGTAATGAGGAACTGATTCTCATCCCTCGGGGGGAGGCCGAAGGCACCGTCCCCGAGTTTGTATTCCACGCCCACACGCTGTTTCATCGATGTCCCTCTTGTCAGAGGATCTACTGGGAGGGCACGCATCCAAAAAACATGAAAAAGAAGATTGAACAGATACTGGGGGACAAAATCTCCTAAGTTTGAGCAGAACACCGCACTCTCCTTGCAACTTCTAACGACGCAAGGGGGACCTATCGAGGGTGAGTCGGCGTCGATGTGAGCCTGTGACGAGCTCAGCATTGACCCCCTGTGGAGCGGGACGAGGCAAGAATTCCTACGCTGTCCCGATATAGGCGGGAATAGACTCACCAGAAAGGCACCTCAGACAAACAGTCGGGGTATTCTCATATGGGGAACCTGATTGAGTTTTGACCCATGAGAATCATCGCCGGAAAAGCGAAGGGGAAAAAGCTGTATTCTCCGAAGGCAAAGGGGATTCGTCCAACAGCCGACCGTGTCAAGGAGTCCGTTTTCAATGTCCTCGGTGAGTGCTGGCATGGGATAAAAGTCCTTGATCTCTTTTCCGGCACGGGTAGCCTGGGATTAGAGGCCATAAGCAGGGGAGCCGAACAGGTTGTTTTTGTAGAGAAATCGAGGAGTGCCCTGAATGTTCTCAGAAAAAACATTGCCCTCTGCGGTTTTGGTTCACATGCCGTCGTCATGGCCATGTCTGTGTCCCGCAGCCTGTCTTTGATCGGCCGGAAGGGGGAATCATTTCAGGTCATATTTGCCGATCCACCATATGGCAGGGGATGGGTCGACAAGACCGTTCAAGAAATCCTCGGACAGGGGATTCTATCTGAGGGTGGGATGGTCGTTATTGAACACGCTCCCTCTGAATCCCCGAGCACTGGGAATGGCAGGATGGCTGTTCTGAAGCGGAAAAAATACGGCGATACGGCCATTTCATTTCTCGGGTTTTCAGACGCTCAGCTCCTGTAGGGGATTGGCAATCCTGATTTTTGAATAAACCGTGTTGTTAATCTCATGGCATACAGTTGGCTTTCGTTCTATTTGATTCTGCTGAGAGCCGATCTCTGACCACCGAAAACTTAGCACGAATGGAGGCTATCATGGGGAAAATAGCTGTCTATCCAGGTTCCTTTGATCCGATTACTTTTGGACATCTCGATATCGTCGAACGAGCTCTCGAGTGTTTCGATGGTGTCATATTGGCCGTTGCCACTGATGCCCCGAAAGACGCACTATTCACCGTCAAAGAGAGAGTGGAAATGGCCAGAATGGCACTCAAAGATAAACCCGACGTTGTCGTTGAGAGTTTCAGTGGGCTACTCGTCAACTACGTGGCTAGTGCACGGGCTACTGTCATACTCAGAGGACTGCGAGCCACCTCGGATTTCGAATATGAATTCCATATGGCTTCTACCAACAAAAACCTGAACCAGTGCATAGAGACTCTTTTCATGATGGCAAACAAGGACTATTTCTTTGTAAGTTCACGAACCATCAAAGAGGTAGTTAGTCTGGGCGGATCAGTTAGAGGCCTTGTGCCTGAGTGTGTCGAGAAGAAATTGAAGGAGAGATTCGACACCCATAAGAGGAAGAAGTGACAGCGAAACAGATCAAGTTTTCTCCCCATCCTGCCGATATCTAGTAAAGCCTCATGTCATGAGGCTCGTTCCTCAAAGCCACCTCAAGGGAGAGTCTTATGAACGGGACAACCGGCAGAGACGGAGTTTTCAAGCTAACCATTTTGGCTATCCTTATTCTTTCGATTGTGATTCAAATCGCCGTTTCAGTATGGTTCTATGAAAAGCTCAAGAACATGGAAGACCGCCTCTCCCTTTATCCCGTCAACAAACCTGTGGAGGTTGACCTGAGAGTGACGGTCCCGGAACTCGTGGAAATTGACCGAAAAATAGACAAATTGCATCAGCGATTGGGCGTGCCCGTTACCTCTCGACGCACACCGACAGTGGATAAACAAAGGAGCGCCGAAGAAAACTCGACAAAATCTAAAAAGAAAAAGCTGAAACCTCGCCAGTCTACACAGGTAGATGTCGTTGAGAAAATCGACAATTGAAGGTCTTTTGACCTCGCTGAACAAACTCAATTAAAGGTCTCGTCATTAAAACACTGGCCTTCCTACGAGTCTCTTATAGGCTTCCAAGTATTTTTCCCTCGTCTTTTCAATTATTTCTTGAGGAAGCTCCGGTGCCGGGGGGGATTTGTCCCAATCGAGGGTAAGCAGATAATCCCTCAGGAACTGTTTATCAAAGCTCTTTTGGGGGCCACCCGGGGCATACTCATCTTTAGGCCAGAATCGAGATGAGTCGGGTGTGAGTACCTCATCGATGAGGATAAGCGAGCCTCCCAGAAGTCCGAATTCAAACTTTGTGTCAGCAATGATGATGCCCCGGTTGTCAGCAAGGTCTCTCGCCTTTTTGTAGATGGCCACGCTGGCCTCCCGGACCCTTTCCGCCAGGTCTTGACCAAGCTTGTCAACCACCGCCTCAAAGGGGATATTCTCGTCGTGGGCTCCAAGCTCTTCTTTGGTCGCGGGCGTAAAAATAGGTTCTTCGAGCTTCGATGACTCCACCAAACCAGCCGGAAGATCGATACCACAGATTCTTCCTGTTTTCTGATATTCATTCCACCCGGAGCCGGATAGGTAGCCCCTGACCACGCACTCCACAGGAAGGGGCTCGGTTTTTCTTACCAACATGCTCCGTCCCTCGAGTATGTCACGGTGTTTCTGACAGCCTTCGGGGAAGGCATCGACCGCTGTTGCAATCATATGATTGGGCACAATGTCTTCTGTCGTCTCGAACCAGAAACGGGAAATCTGATTCAAAACCCTCCCCTTATTAGGGATTGGGTTTGGCATGATCACGTCAAAGGCACTTATCCGGTCCGTGGCCACAATGAGAAGCTGGTCTCCTAAATCGTATATATCGCGGACCTTACCCCTTCCTTTGAGTTTCAGATCGGCAAAGTTCGTTTCCTTCACGGTCGATTTCATGAGGCATCCTCCCTGTCTTAGCTGTTTTGAGAGGTCTGGTGAACCCTGAGCGTCCTCAAGCGGTTGATCGCGCCAGCGAGCTCATAGATCCGGGGAATCGCTAGATTCCCCACTCTGTATGGAACGAGAATATCGAGTCCCTTCTCCTCGACATCTCCTAAAGCCCTTCTTAGGCCATCATGGAGATTGTTTGTATTATCGACGTACCGCCTCGCATAGTAGTCGATCAAGTATCCGATCGCACGGGTCTGACTCATGTCCACAAGTTGTTCGAGGCAGGCGAGATCGATGACCGTCTTACCGAACAAGATGCTACTGAGCCCCTTTGCGTCGATTTTTCGATCATGCTTTCCCCTCCTCGGATCGAAGCTCGACGCCAGGGGTTTACGGGAAACCACTGACCCGAAACGTAATCCCCCTTCTGTGACACGATGGCTAGCCTGTTCTCGGGCGATTTCCTTTGCTTGACTCGTAACGGCCTGCGGCACGTAGGTGTCCATCATGATCACAGTGTCCGCCACATCAAAGTAGTCCCCTGACCCTCCCATGACCATGACGGTAGAGACTCCCACGTCTTCATAGAGCGTCCGGACCTTGTCGACAAACGGAGTAATCGGTTCTTTGTCCTTCGCAACCAGGGCCTGCATTCTCTGATCTCGAATCATGAAATTTGTGGCAGATGTGTCCTCATCGAGAAGAAGAACTTTGGCGCCCACCTCGACGGCTTCTAGTATGTTGGCTGCCTGTGACGTGCTCCCACTGGCATTCTCAGTAGAAAACGCCCTCGTGCCCCTCCCCATCGGCAGATTGCTAATGAATGGCTCAATGTTTACCCTCTCGACGTTTCTTCCATCCTCGGCACGGATTTTGACTGCTCCATTATGGGTCACAACTCGCTCCCTTCCATCATTCGGAAGGTGACAATACACCCCCCGCTCAATAGCGTGGAGAAGGGTAGATTTACCATGGAATCCTCCGCCAACGATAAGCGTAACCCCTCGGGGAATTCCCATTCCATCCAACCGCCCCCGATTTGGCAGATCGACTCCGATCTCAAGTTCGGGAGGACTCATAAAGGAGACCACATTCTCCTCTAAAGGGCGATCATCCACTCCACTTCTCCGAGGGAGAATAGATCCGTTCCCAACGAAGGCCACAACTCCAAGATCATCGAGATGATCTCTGAGAAACTCCTGATCCTCGATGATTTCAACGTGTTTTCTCAAGTTAGAGATGGAGACCGATTCTGCAAAGAAAGATCCCTCCACGACCCTCGGAATTTCTTGGAAAAATATCGCAATGGCCTCCTGCCCAAGGATTGTCCGACCTGCAGCCGGGAGGCCGACGATGAATCTGGCCTCCAGATTTTCACCATCCATGACCACGGCCGTACGATCGAGGACTTCCTGCCCTCCTCGATCAATGCTGATGAGACCACTTTTGCCTATCCCTCTTTTTCCTTTGACAATGGATCTCACCCGCTTGTCAAAAGCCCTTGCAAGGTAGTCCCGAAATGCCATAGACCGAATTTTGTTCCTGTAAAACTCGGCAGGAAAACCGCTCCGTGTGACCTCGACGACCACCCTGACCCGTGAGGGCGAAGCAAAAGGGTCGCCTTGAACATGATCGATAACCAGACAGAAAGATCCAAAGTCATAACTGTCCTCTATGGCCTTGTACGCCCTGTATCCTTTGCCATCAATTCGGAGAAGCGTTCCCCTCAGATCCTCTCGTGAAGGCACCCCATTCGCTCCTTTCGCTATCGCCCACATCACGAGTCTTCAGCGTGGTGCAGAAACCGTGATCGGTCCAAGAATCCAATCAACCACCTCTCCACCCCCTGTTGCCCACAGTTCATTCCGATTTGCGGGGCGGGTTGGAGTTTCGATTTGAGGTTCAGTGGAGGCCTCAGAACCGGTCGGTGAGCGCTTCTAAATACGGGAAAGCATTTTATGACCCAGCTAGGGCAAGAATCAAGTTACAATGACCCAATGGGCGTGTCAAGAAAAGGAGGTGAGGAGTGTCCTCGATTTTGTGGACACTCATATCCCTGAGAGGCATTTGCGGAAGAATGGGTTGGTGTTCCCTTGGCCNNACCAGAAAGCGGAAAGGGAAGCTCTGAGCGCGAATTAAGATTTTTTTGCTAAGAATACCCTGATACACTGGAGATCTCCAGAATCTCTCACAGAGCACACAGAGCCTCAGAGGGAACCTCCTCTGGATTGGTGAGAGGCCAATCCAGAGGAGATTACTTGGCCTAATTTTTCCTCTCAGAAAATTAGGCCAAAAACCTAGTCCATCAGTTTTCTGACTCTGCGAACTCTGAGAGCTCAAGCGATCCTGAGCAGGGCCGAAGGGGAGCGGGCGAGAGAAACCGGTACTTTTATGGAAGCCCGCTTTCATCAGAAAAAAGCCGAGGAGGGGAGCTGGGCAGCGGCGGGACGAGGGTCACACCGATAAGGAGGGAGCGAAGGGACACAGGGATTCGATTTAGGATTTTGGAATTGTTCCAAGAAATCAGAAGATCGGACAAGCCTTGCTTTCAAAACTCAGGAAACTCGCGAAGGAGGCAAAAAACGCTTTGCTTTTTGCCCTCAAACCCATATAATTCTGGCCGACAAGCAAAAACCAGTAAGACCAGAACTCTGAATGACCGCCGATCATCATGCTGAGTTGGAAAATAGGCCACAGTCTCGATCCTCACATTACCAGGGTAGCCACATGGGTCATTCGAAGGCCCATCAACCCCAATTTTCTCACCTTTGGCGGACTTGTCCTCAACGGGATTGCTGGAGTTTTCCTCGCGGTAGGTCAATGGTTCGTCGCCACCTGGCTGATTCTCGGCGCGGGGCTGTTCGATCTGCTCGACGGGGCCATGGCGAGAAATCAGGAGGAGGTTACCCCTTTTGGAGGCTTTTTTGACTCGGTTGTCGATCGGTACTCAGATTTCTTTCTTTTTCTAGGGGTTTTAATATTTTACCTCAGGAATCGAGCCATGGGAGAGATGGCGCTGGCAATTGTCGCCCTTGGAGGCGCGATGATGGTCCCCTATACGCGTGCCAAGGCCGAGAATGTCATTTCAGAATGTAACGTCGGTGTCATGGAACGGGCCGAAAGGATAATCCTCTTATCGGCTGGGGCCCTTTTCAACTGGATGATACCTGTCCTCTGGGTCATCGCCATTCTCAGCCATTTCACAGTTGCCCATCGGATCTATTACACGTGGAGAAAACTCCATCGATCTGGGACAGGCTAGAAGCTCATGCTGTTTGTTTCATATCCCGAGCTGTCTTTTCTACTTCTGCCACAAGGACGTCAACCAGCTCGGACTCTGGATACCTTCTGACGACCTTCCCTTTCTTAACCAGGACACCCCACCCCTTGCCAAAAGCCACGGCCAGGTCAGCTTCCCGTGCTTCCCCCGGTCCATTTACCTCGCATCCCATCACGGCTACGGTTAAGGGGGCCACAACGTGCCTCAAGCGCCCCTCCACCTCCGCAACCACACGGACCATATCAGCCCCGCATCGTCCACATGTCGGACAAGACACGAGATCGATCCCCTGGCCACCGAGATTCAAGGCCCTAAGAATCTGCCATCCGATCCGAACTTCGTCCACGGGGTCACCTGTGAGTGAGACCCGAATGGTATCTCCGATTCCCTGTTGGAGAAGAATTCCGAGACCAACAGCCGACTTAACACTTGCGATCAGGGGTGGACCGGCCTCGGTGACTCCCACGTGGAGAGGATAATCAGTCCTCTCTGAGAGAAACTGATAAGCCTCGATAGTCTTGAGGACGTTCGACGCTTTGACAGAGACTTTGATGTCGTGAAAATCAAATTCCTCTAGGATCCGTATATGTCGGAGGCAACTCTCGACCATCGCTTCCGCCGTTGGATGCCCGAATCTTCTCAGAAGGTCTTTTTCCAAAGATCCGGCATTCACACCGATCCTTATGGGAACCCGCCGCTCCTTTGCGGCTTGGACAACTGAACGGATCTTATTTTTTCCGCCGATATTGCCTGGATTGATTCTCAACCCATCTACTCCTGCCTCCACCGCCTTGAGGGCGAGACGATGATCGAAATGAATGTCTGCAATCAAGGGAATTCTCGCTGCCTTTTTTATCTTCACAAGAGCATCACTGGCTACATGGTCCACAACCGCTAGCCGAACCAGATCACATCGGGCTGATTCGAGTCGTCTGATCTGTGAGACTGTTGCGCTCACATCCCGTGTGTCGGTCTTGGTCATCGATTGAACCGAGATCGGAGCGCCGCCCCCGATTCTTACTGCCCCCACAGAGATTTGCCGTGTCATCTTTCTCTTCATAGAATCCAGTCAACCATCTCCTTGGACGTGATATTGACTTTAGATATAATATCCTATTGTATCTTAACATCAGATCTATGTCCTGGAAAGAGAAGCCGATTGGTTATGAACCACCCACTCAGCTCCACTGAGCCTGTACTCAGTAGCCACAAGGGCTGAAAAAACTTCTTCACCGACGCTGAACCAGTGAAAAATCTAATCAAAATCTGCATTGGTGTGGCGATAACGGCCTTTTTTCTCTATCTCTCATCCCGGAAAATCGAAACCACCCAGCTTGCCCGAAGCATTGCTGAGTTCAGCGCTCTTCATCTTCTGCCCGTGCTTTTCTTTTTTTTCCTCTCTTTCTGGATAAGAGCCATCCGGTGGAAGTACATTGCAAAGCATGCGACAGATATCCGAACATCTGGTTTTTTCGAAATCATCATGATTGGTTTCATGGTGAACAATATCCTCCCCATTCGGATCGGTGAGTTCGCAAGAGCGTATTTGTTAGGAAGGAGACAAGACATTAGCAAAAGCCTCGCTCTTGCAACGGTTGCACTGGAAAGGCTATTCGATGGGTATGTCCTAGTCCTCTTACTGATTCTGGGGCTTCTCTTTGTCGATAACGTGCAGGGATGGCTAATCAGACTTGCTTTTACGGCAGCGGCCTTCTACACGACCGCATTTCTTATTATGATTCTACTGAGTCGATTTACCAAGAGATTCACGCATTTTGTGGCAAGAGGCTCAAATATTTTCGGAGACCGCGTATCACGTAGAATCACGGAGTGGCTTTTTTCCTTTTCCCGCGGCCTCGACCTTCTGAAGTCTAGGTGGGATCTCGCCGTTGTCGGAATTCTTTCGATCCTTGTGTGGCTATTTTTTGCAGTTTCCGTTTTTGGGATGATAAAGGGAGCACACCTGCCCCTACCATTTATTTCCACGTTTTCATTTCTCGGAATTCTCGCCCTTGGCATCACCATACCTTCCTCTCCGGGCTATGTCGGAACTGTTCAATACTTCTCTATCCTGGCCTTAGGGCTTTGGGGGATAGAAAAAACAACCGCTCTCGGCTTTTCTTTTATTTATCATGGGGTTACCTATTTTCCGGTGACAATTCTTGGTCTCTGGTTCATGGCAAGGGAGAACCTGTCCCTGAGGCGGCTCAAGCGGGACAGCCTGTAAATGCCTCAACCGGACCTGCTCATGTTTTCCGCCGTTTTCGAAATGCTGAGGCCGGGGAGGATACGCGTTGCAAGGGCGAGATTACAACAACCTTCTGGCATATTTTAGGGATAGGGCAAAGTATTTTGTGGCTCTCGACAGGGCCTTTTCCTTCTGCTCTTTCTCAAGATGTCCGTCGTCCAACCTGAAACTCTCGACCTTTCCCCTCACGTAGGCCCTATAGCATTTGTAGAAGTCGAGGACTAGGTAGATCTCCCGGTCCCCCGACCTGTCCACGTAGTGCCAAATAAGATGATCACCCAAATCGCTCCTTCCCCGATAATCAAAATCCATGGCGAGAAACCCAATATCAGCCGACACATCGGTGTATCGAAATCTCTCGTTGAACTCGATGCAGTCGAGGATCGAAATCTCTTTGTCGAAGAAAATATGCTCGAGTCGCAAGTCCCCATGGCAGTCCCTGATCCGATTGCATTCAATCCTCCGAAAGAAAACCTCCCTTTTCTTCTCTAAAAAGAAGTCTGTTTTCTGCCGAATCTCCTCAAACTGCTCCTTTGAGATGGTTGTGTCGATGTATTTTTCTGTCTGCTCAAAATTCTCGTCCGTGTCCTCTTTGACCCTATCCGGCCGTGCAAAACCTCGAATTCTATCGCTGGTCTCTGCCATTTCGTAGAATTCTGCAAGTTTCTTTGCGACTTGCCTCACCATATCCGGCGTAACCCGTCCCCTGCTGAGGAGTCTGTCCATCAAAAGGTCTTCCGATATCTGCCTCATTTTCACCGCGTATTCGATCGTACGCCCCCGGTGGTCGAGAACAACCACCCCATCCCTCTCCTTGATTTCAACGACGTCCAGGTAGATATCCCGGGAAAGTCTGCGGTTTAGACTTAACTCGAGTTGGCAGTAATGCCTCCTTTTCTTCAAGGTTGTGAAATCGAGGAACCCAAAATCGACGGGTTTCTTGACTTTATAGGCGTACATGCCCGTGAAGAATAGCAATGAAATGTGAGTTTCAGTGAAACCCACACGCTCGGGTCGTTCAGAATAGGCGTCGGGATTGAGCAGGGCCTTTTGAAGTTTCTGTATATCCACGGTGCTTTTGGTTGCCCTTACTTTCTCTCCATTCTCTTGATTACCCACCTCTCTGGCTCGTCGTACTCTGTGTCAATGACGAGGTAAACCACCGAAAGCGTGGGGAATCGTTCTTTGATCTTATGGAGGTTCACTTTTTGAAAGATAGCCTTGTTGTTGAGGTAGGCCTGTCGCGTCAAGGCATTCGATTCATAGTCCTCTTTTGTTCTCTTGAGAATCCGGCGAATCGAGGCATCCTCAGAGCAGGCCATCTCAGCAATCACCAAGGGCCTTGAAGCTCGATGCGCAATCTCACCAGCCCGAAGTCTCAGATCCTGAGTGACAAATGTGGCATCGAGGATGAGCACGCCCGAAGTCTCGGCAAGCTCTTTTTCCGCCTGCCTGAACATCTCCTCATACACCCGCATCCGGTTCTCCGTGTTCGACGCTACCTTCTCATCGAAAATATCAAGCCCCTTCAAAACCTCTAGGCGGACCATGTCCGACCTCAAAATCCTGGCGTGCTTTATTTCCGAAATCCTCTCCGTTACAGGGCTCTTCCAGCTGCCCGGGAGGCCGGTAGAAATCAAAAGGGCATCGTCCGGTATATGTGAGGCGATGACCTCCGAAAAGGGTCGATCCATCTAAAACCTCCTTTTGCTAAGGCATGATAACTTCACTGCAATTTATGAGGGTCCAGGGGGTTTGTCAAGGCAGACAATTGTGTCGAAGCCCTCCGTCTTTCTTTGGAACGCCCGCGCCGTAGACCAAAAAACCGACAACAGACCACATAGGTTTGTCGCCTCAGCCGGAAATCCTATGAACCTCTAGGAGGGTCATCTGCCGCCCAGCGGAGGGGAGACGCAGTGATAAACGGGGAGATTTCTGAAAAGGAGACCACCAGACCGTATACCTCAAGTTGATTTGCCTCATTCTCATAAAATTGAAAGTCGGTTCCCCGGTAACCAGTCTACCAGATATTCACCGTCTTTTATTGGGTGCTAGGCATCACTTGACGAACGCGGATATGACGGTCACGTCTCCTCTCTAGAGATCATAACAGGTAATCGCTCCAGATTTCACAAAGCCATTGGGAGCAAACCACATCCGCGGCCGTCCGTCCTACCACCCACTCTTCAATCGCTTATGCGCATGGACAACGAACCACAGCAAAGACCCGTCCTTGAGGCGTGGACGGCAAATAGAGTATGATCCATCTGAACCCGGATAAGTTGAAAGGAGGGAGCACCATGGCGGAATACCCAAAAAACTTTTTAAAGCTAAAAGAGCAATACCCGGAACTGGTTCGGGCATATGAATCAGCGGGAGAGCTCGGTAGAAGAGCTGGCCCTCTTGACAGCAAATTCACACATCTCGCCCAGATGGCGGCGTGTGTCGCCCTGAGATCGGAGGGGGGAGTCCACTCTCATACCCGCAGGGCTCTTGAGGCAGGGGCTACGCCGTCGGAGCTCTACCACATCCTGGTCGTCCTGATAAGCACCACTGGATTCCCAGCTGCGGCGGCTGCCTTCTCCTGGGTGAATGACGTCATCCAGGGAAAAGGTAAGGCCTAGGAATTCTGATTGTTCTCATGGGCGACAAGGTGGTGAGACCCTCAAAGGACGATTGTTCCTCGCGATTAGGGAGGTTTGTCCTATTCTCGCCTTCGAGTGACGAAAAGCCCCGGCGTCAATCCTAGGGAAGGGAGCCAACGGGGCCCGACAGGGGGAATTCGATTCTGTTTAGGTGAGAGGCTCAATTTCATTACCCGGGGTTTTCTCGAGAAGCCGTTTCTTAGGCCTTGCCATCTACCTGGCCTTTTCTTCATCAGTGCCTTGGAGGTGTCTCGTATGAGACTTTCTTTGGAAAGGGAGAGAGGGGTCGCCATACGGGCCGTCATCGCTGCATCGAATCTGTGCAGCAGGGTCCGAAACTCTATGGCCGATGGCTCCACCATGGTCAAAGGAGACAGGAGTCCGGTGACAATTGCCGACTTCGGCTCTCAAGCCGTCGTATGCAGAATCCTCAAGGAAGCCTTCCCCGCCGACCCGATAGTGGCCGAGGAGGACTCTCGAGAACTCGCCCGGCCAGAGAATGAAGAGATACTCAGAGAAGTCGTCCGACACGTCCAAGAAACTATTGATGGTGCATCCCCTAAGCAGGTCTGCTCATGGATCGATTTGGGACGCCAAAATCCCGCCCAGAGGTTTTGGACTCTCGACCCGATCGACGGAACCAAGGGTTTTCTGAGGGGGGACCAATATGCAATTGCCCTGGCCCTTATCGAGGATGGAGAAGTCCGTCTTGGCGTTCTCGGTTGTCCAAACCTCTCCGTTGCTGCCCATCATCGAAAAAAGAACAAGGGGGCAGTTTTCATGGCCTTAAGAGGCAGGGGAGCAGTTCAAAACGATCTAAAGAGAAAAACCCGGAAATCCATCGCAGTGTCCCAGGTAGCGAACCCTTCTGAGGCACGGTTCACTGAGAGCTTTGAATCGGCCCATTCCGACCAGACCTCTCATCAGCGGGTCGCTCGACGGCTCGGTATCGGAGCTTCCCCTCTTCGGATGGATAGCCAGGCAAAATATGCAGTCCTCGCCAGGGGAGATGCGTCCCTTTACCTGAGGCTTCCCTCGCCGGCCACACCGGACTATCGGGAGAGAATCTGGGACCATGCCGCTGGCTCTATTATCATAGAGGAGGCTGGGGGAAGGGTTACCGATGCCTATGGAAGGGACCTTGACTTCTCTGAGGGAAGCAGGCTCGAACGGAATCGAGGCATCGTGGCAACCAATGGGTTGCTCCACGATGCTGTTCTTAACGCGGTCAGATTCGAGCTCATGGGAGACCGTTGACGCCAATACACTGATCTGCTGCCTAACAGGCGAGGACACAAGGGGAAGAAATGAGAAGATGGGCGTCGAGATAAACCTTTATCCTTTGCTCATCGTGGAGATTTTCAAGACCGGCCAGTCGGGTCATTGTGACAGCGTGGCAACGCAGGAACAGGGGAATCGTTGTTGTCCCATTTACGTTCCTGCCTCATAATCAGTCAGATAAGCCTTCTGATCTTTGGTCAGCGTATCGATCTGAACGCCCATTGTTTCGAGCTTGAGCCGTGCGACCTCCTCATCTTGGGCCGGTTCGACATCATAGACCCTTGGAGCTAGGCTCTTTCCCTCCTTAGCCAGTCTCACCAGCCCCAGGAACTGGTTTGCAAATGACATATCCATCACCTCTGAGGGATGGCCTTCGGCTCCGACGAGATTGATCAATCGGCCCCTGGCGAGAAGGTATATTCTGTGTCCATTAGGAAGGGTATACTCATCGCAGTTATCTCTGATTTCACGATGGGACGTGGCCAGATCCTCTAGATCGGGGATTCTGATCTCACAGTCATAATGCCCCGTATTGCAGACTATGGCACCATCCTTCATGGTCTCAAAATGCCGTCTCACGATAACATCCTTCATACCGGTAGCAGTCACAAAAATGTCGCCAATGGCGGCCGCCTCATTCATGGCCATCACGCGGTGACCCTCGAGAAGGGCCTTGATCGCAGCGGTCGGACTGACCTCAGTAACGATCGACAGCGCTCCCATCCCCTTGGCCCTCAGGGCACACCCCCGACCACAGTGGCCAAAACCTGCGGTCACAAAGTTTTTTCCGGCCAGGAGAACCGAAGTGGTTCGCAAGATCCCGTCCACCGATGACTGGCCGGTTCCGTAGACGTTATCAAAATCCCATTTTGTCTCAGTATCATTGATGGCTAGAATGGGATATTTCAGGGCTCCGTCGTCAGCCATGGCCCTGAGCCGGTGGACACCTGTAGTCGTTTCCTCTGTGCCTCCCAGGATTGTCTCGGCCAGTTCAGACTTCCGCTGATGAACCGTCATGATCAGGTCTGCGCCGTCATCGAGGGTCAGGATCGGCTCTATTTCGAGAGTTTTCTCAATGCACCAGTAGAATTCTTCTTTACTCATTCCGTACCACGCGAAAATAGGAATCCCGTTTTCTGCAAGGGCCGCAGCCACATCATCCTGGGTGGAAAGGGGGTTACATCCGCACCAACTCACCTCGGCTCCGGCCGCCGTTAACGTCTCGGCAAGAACGGCAGTCTCCTTTGTTACATGAAGACAACCGGAAATACGCATGCCTCGCAGGGGTTTAGGCCCCTGAAACTTCTGCCTCAGGGTCATGAGAACAGGCATGCGTGATTCAGCCCACTGGACCTTCAGCCTTCCCTCTTTCGCTAAACCGATGTCTTTTACCTTATAATTCGCCATAACAACTCCCCATGGAACCAGTCTTCAGTTATCAGTTGCCAGGGTTAAGTCTCCCATGAACGAACGCCACTCAGCGTACTGCCTCGATGGCATCGTACCTAACACAACCCCGCCCTACCCCACAAAACTCCTCGGGCAGCAGAACACAGATCATAGAGTCACCACCCGTCTCTATGCCCATCGCCCTCGTTCACAATTCCCATTATCACTGACCCCGACTGCTGCCCCCTGGCCTCCGTGCCATTATTCCAGTTCTCCGGCATCCCGCAGTTCTTGGGCCATATTGGTTTTCTCCCAGCTAAAGTCCGGATCTTCCCTACCAAAATGGCCATAGCAGGCGGTCTTCTTATAGATAGGCCTCAGGAGATCCAGATATTCGATTATCCGTTTAGGCCTGAGATCAAACATGTCATTGACGATTTCAGCGATCCGGTCGGGTGGAATCTTCCAGGTTCCATTGGTGTTGATCATAACTGAGACAGGACGGGCGATGCCAATAGCATAAGCAATCTGAACCTCGACCCGTTCACATAGACCAGCGGCCACGAGATTCTTTGCGATGTGCCTGGCCATGTAGGAAGCGCTCCGGTCCACTTTTGATGGGTCCTTACCTGAGAAGCACCCACCGCCATGGCTACCATGCCCACCATAGGTATCAACGATAACCTTTCGTCCTGTCAGGCCGCAGTCTGCCATGGGTCCGCCGACAACAAATCGACCTGTTGGATTGACGTAGTATGTCGTTTTCGAATCAAGGAGGTTCTCTGGGATGACCTTCTTTATCACTTCCTCGATAATACCTTCCTTTAAGGTTTCATATTTCACTGTCGGCGTGTGCTGGGCCGAAATGACCACAGCATCGACCCGGGTAGGAACTCCATCGATGTACTCAACCGTCACCTGAGACTTGCCGTCCGGACGAAGAAAATCGAGAACGCCCTTTTTTCTGACGGTGGCGACTCTCTTTGTCAGCTTATGGGCCAGAATAATAGGCATGGGCATCAGCTCGGGCGTCTCATTGCACGCAAAGCCAAACATGAGGCCCTGGTCGCCAGCCCCCTGTTCGTGGTCGCCCGTTTCATTCACTCCCTGGGCGATATCAGGGGACTGCTGATCGATTGACGTGATCACGGCACAGGTTTCCCAATCAAAACCCATGGCCGAGTCATTGTAGCCAATCTCCCTGATCGTCTCTCGAACGATCCCCGGCATATCGGCATAACATTTTGTGGTGATCTCTCCAGCAATAACAGCCATACCCGTGGTCACCATCGTTTCACAGGCCACCCTCCCTTCCGGATCTTGTTCGATGATAGCGTCCAAAACCGCATCGGATATTTGATCTGCTACTTTATCAGGATGGCCCTCTGTCACAGACTCTGATGTAAAAAGAAAATCCGTCATTCCCATTTGAGCTCCTCCTTCAATCCTCTTCTCATGGACATCATATCGAGTTTTCGTCCCCGTGAGCTACTTTCAGATCTTGAGCCCACCTGTATGCTTCAAAGAAATCGTCTGGAAAGCGCTGAGCCATAGTGCTGCGAACATACCGTTCGATTTCACTCCCCGAGGTCATTTGAGATAGTTCTTCCAAGAAACCCTTGGCCTCCTCGAAAGATGACATCCGTAGGATCTTTTTCACCCTGGGGATGGAGAGAGGGTTCATGCTGATTTCATCCAAGCCCAGGCCGAGAAGAATCCACAAATACGCGGGTTCGCCAGCCATCTCCCCGCAGATAGCAACCTTTAAGCCGGCCCGGTGCCCCGACTCCACTACCTCCCGGATAGATCTGAGAACAGCAGGGTGGAGAGGCTCATAGAGATATGACACGTGCTCATTCACACGATCAACCGCGAGGGTATATTGAATCAGATCATTTGTTCCGATGCTGAAGAAGTCAACTTCTTTGGCCAGCAAATCTGCCGTCATGCACGCTGACGGGATCTCGATCATAGCACCTACCGGTATCTTATCATCAAAGGGAATGCCCTCTTGATGCAGTTCTTCCATTACCCCGTAGAGAATCGCTTTGGCCTGTTGAATCTCTTCAATACCCGAAATCATGGGGAGAAGGATCTTCAGATGCCCGTGGATGCTTGCCTTCAAAACTCCTCTCAGTTGAGTTTTGAAGAGCTCCGTCTCTTTAATGGAGAATCGAATTGCTCTTAAACCCATGGCAGGGTTTGTTTCCGGCGCAACTCGATTGTGATCGAGAAACTTGTCGCCTCCAACGTCTAGCGTACGTATAGTCACCTCATGGGGAAATACTGCTTCCCCTAGCTTCTTGTAGGTCTGATAATGTTCTTCCTCACCGGGTAGATCTTTACGACCGAGATATAGACATTCAGTCCGGTACAGACCAATCCCCTCGGCCCCCATTTTCTTGGCAGACTTAATTTCCTCTAGGAGTTCGATATTGGCTCCGACAGTGATCCGGTATCCGTCACGCGTCTCGCCAGGGAGTTTTGAAAACTTCATTAACTCCCTTTCGATGGACTGCCGCTGCTCGAGCTTCGCAAGATACTGCTCGGAGACTTCGTCCGTCGGGTTTATGATCACGACACCCGCATCACCGTCAACGATGAGCCGATCACCGCCGTTTATCTGGGTTGTCGAGATCTCCGTCCCAACAACCGATGGAATCCCCATAGACTTAGATAGTATTGCCGTATGCGAGACCGCTCCTCCAGCGTCCGTCACAAAACCGCGCACGTTTTTCAGATTGAGCTGAAAGGTATCGGCCGGAGAGAGATCGTGAGCAACGACCACGACATTTCCTTTGATGTTGGTGATATCGTCGTGGTTGTGGCCAATTAGGTTTCTGAAAATCCGCTCAGAAATGTATTTGATGTCGTTTTTCCTCTCCCTCAGATACTGATCCTCAATCGTGTCAAATGCCTTGGTGAGGCGTTCCAATATGATGTCGAGGGCCCATTCAGCGTTTACCTTTCGATTCTTGATCGTATCGATGGTCTCCTGGATCAACATCTGGTCTTCAAGAATCATGAGATGGACATCCAGGATAAAGGCGTGCTTTCTCATCTCCTCGTCGAGGACCGCGTTCTTGATCTCCACGAGTTGTGTTTTAGAGAGTTCGATGGCCATTTTGAACCGCTCTATCTCCGATTCCGCCTCAGCCGCGGTGATCGCCTTCTGTGGAAGCCGAACTCTACTCCTGTCGACCAGGAAGGCACGTCCAACAACGATTCCTGGAGAGGCTCCAATCCCATTGACGATTTGATTTATTAATCGTTCTTTGCCCATCAAATTCCAACCATCCGGTCTACCGGTCCTATCGTCCGGGGCAAAATCATGTGCCGGTCGTTGTCCGACCAGGCACGATAGGGTCATCCTATGGAAAAGGCTTAACTCTCACCAAACTTGTTCTCGATCAACTGACCGAGAGCCCTGACCGCCTTTCGGGCATCAGAACCCTCAGCCATAATCCTTACCTTGGAGCCTATGGCAGCAGCAAGCATCATTACCCCCATGATGCTTTTGGCATTTGCCACCATGCCATCCTTTTCTATGGAGATCTCAGCATCATACCTGTTGGCTGTCCGGACCAGTTGGCCTGCAGCTCTCGCGTGCAACCCGAGTTTATTCTTGATTACAAATGTATGTTTTTCCATGTCTATTTTCGCTTGGCACCCTTTTGCAGGATTTCACTGGCGATATTGATATTCTTCTGACCGTAGGATTTGATAAACTCTGCTAGTTCGGCCAGAGTCATGTCCCCCTCATATGTGGACAGTTTTAGAAGCATGGGAAGATTCACCCCGGTGACGACCTCGATTCGATTATCTTGGAGAAAAGAGAAACTTATGGTCGAAGGGGTGCCCCCAAACATATCGGTCAGAATGAGAACTCCTGAACCTCTATCCACCTTCCGAATCGCACCGGCTATCCTCTCCCGGATCTCGTCCGGGTCGCTCTTCGGATCAATGGATATTCCTTTGAAACCCTTCAATTGACCCACGATAAGTTCAGCCGCACAAATCAATTCCTCTGCCAATCGACAATGGGTCACCACAACCACGCCAATCATGATTCTCTTTCTCCTTCACCTGGACATGGACGATCAACAAAGGACTATTCGGTTTTCAGAATCACCACCGATGAACAACGCCCTGTGAAGTCAGTTCCAGCTTGACCAGGCTCCTACTCCTTTTCAAGGTCTCGGTGTTTTACCTCCAGGAGTTTTCCCTTATCCCCGAGGCTCTTTTTCAAAATTACCCCAAGTTCGCGCACAATGACAACCGAACGATGCCGCCCTCCCGTGCACCCGACCGCGATCGTAAGATAGGCTTTTCGCTCCTTTTCATAGAGAGGGATCAGAAACTTGATCAGGTCCTGAAACCTCCTGATAAACTCCTTGGCTTCAGGCCATTTCAGTACGTATTCACGGACACCTTTTTGCTCCCCCGTGAGTCGTTTCAAATGATCGACAAAGAAGGGATTCGGCAAGAACCTCACGTCCAGGATGATATCGGCCTCATAGGGAATTCCAAAGCTATACCCGAAGGACATCAGCGTAACAGCCATTGCCCGTCGGGGTGATTCCTTAAGGAAAAATCGTGTGATTACATCCTTGAGCTGGTGAACATTGAGATCAGAGGTATCGATAACTTTGTCTGCCAAATCCCTGAGGGTCACAAGACGCTCTCGCTCCATCCGTATACCGTTTTGGATTGACCCCGCGGCGAGGGGATGGTGGCGCCGGGTTTCCCTGTACCTTCCTACCAGGATCTCATCCCGGGCCTCAAGAAAGAGAATTGCGAGGGCAAAACCCTCCTCTCTCAGCCCTCCAATAATTTGCCTGGCATCTGCCATGAACTCTGCGCCGCGAATGTCGACCACCAGGCCGATCCTCGAGATTCTCCGGACCGATTGTTGACATAGCTCGAGGAATTTAGGGAATAGTACAAAGGGGAGGTTGTCTACGCAGTAGAATCCGATATCCTCCAAAGCTTTGATAGCCGTGGTCTTACCTGAACCGGAAAGACCGCTAATGAGGACAACCCTAAGATCCCTCACTCGATTTCATCCCTAACGGTATTTTTCTTCCTACGACTCGACAGCTTTGCCATCAGTTGTTTTTCGAATTCTCTTCCAGGATCGTATCCCATCACCCTCAAGAGATGGTTCCTGGCGGCAACCTCGATGATAGACGCCAAATTCCTGCCAGGGGTTACCGGTATCTTGACCATCGGAAGATTGATACCAAGAACCCGATAGGATTCCTCCTCAAACCCCAGGCGGTCATACTCCTTAGAGCTCTCCCATTCCACTAGCTCAACCACCATCTCGACGATTTTTCGCTCCCTGATCGCCTCAACACCAAAGAGTTTAGCCACGTTAATGATTCCCAGACCTCGGATCTCCATATGATATTTGACCGTATCAACGCCACATCCAAAAATGTTCTGGGGCGGCCTTTTGTAAAGAAAGACCAGATCATCGGCGACAAAACGATGTCCCCGCAGGATGAGATCCAGGGCACATTCACTCTTCCCAATGCCGCTTCCCCCAAGAATCAGAACGCCTACCCCAAAAACATCTACGAGGACTCCATGGACAGTTGTGCTCGGTGCAAGCTTATCCTGTAGGAATTTCGTGATTCTTTCAATTAGCTCCTGAGTCGAGAGATCCGTCTGGAAGAGGGGAATGCGCCGCCTCTGGCTCTCCTTAACAAGAAGGGAGGGAATTTCAAGGTTCTTCGTTACTACGAGACAGGCAATCCTCAGGCCACAAATCCTCTTTATGACCTCATCTCTCTTCTCGACACGAAGGGTCTGGAAGTAGGAAAGCTCCGAATTGCCAATAACCTGAACCCGAAAGGGTTGGACAAAATCGGTAGAACCGGCAAAAGCCAATCCCAACTTTTGAACCTGGGAAAACCTAATCTTTTTCTTTAGCCCCTTTGACCCAGCAATCAGGCGGAGCCTCAAGTCATACTCCCGGTCATGAAACAGGTCTTCCCCTGAGACTTCAGACATTAGCAGAGAACCTCCCTAGGACGCCAATTAATACTGGGCATCCTCTTCCGAAATAATCTCAAAAAGCTCCTCTGCGCCTTCTGCCTCCATCAGTCTTCTTCTGAAGTTGGGATCCTTTAGAAGTCTAGAAATCCTCGCTAAAGCTTTCAGATGTGCCCCTGCAGAGTTCTCTGGTGCAACGAGAAGAAAGAATAGGTGTGTCGGTTTCTGGTCGATAGACTCAAAATCGACACCTTCACGGCTTCTTCCAAATGAAGCAACAACCTGCCGAAGATCCCTGATCTTCCCATGGGGGATAGCGATTCCGTCACCAATGCCGGTACTACCCAGTTTCTCCCGATCAAGCAAGACTTCCACAACGTGCTCTAGGTCTTGCAGTTTGCCCTGGTTAACCAGAACTTCGGCCAGTTCCTTCAAAACACCCTTCTTGTTCTTCGATTGAAGGTTGGGAATGAGCAGGTGTTTATCTAAGATCTCAGAAACATTCATGCGCTGCGCCTCCAGGTCATAATCATCGTTCACCCTTACGAAATCTCAGGTTCAATGAGACCGTAGTTTCCATCCTTCCGATGGTAGACAACATTGAGCAATCCAGAATCGGGGTTAATGAAAATATAGAAATCACTCTCTTCCGCATCGAGTTGAAGGATCGCCTCTTCTACCGACATCGGCTTAACAGTGTATTCATCGTTTCTTATGATCCGAGTCTCTTGTCCCATGCCAGAGCCTTTTGCTGTGTGGACATTTACCCCCCGTCGGTGATTCTGATAAGGTGGACCAGACCTCCTGGGCTTCGTCTTGCCTCGGTACTTTCTGATTTGCCTCTCCAGTTTCCCGACCACCTTGTCGATGGATGAATATATATCATTTGTTTTTTCCATCCCATTGATTGTGTATCCATCCCCGGTGATCGTGGCTTCTGCGATATTCCTGAACTTCTCGACTGACAACACTATCCGTGCCTCAACAGGTCGTTCCAAGTATTTCTTTAGCTTCATAACCTTTTCTTTTGCATAGTTCCTGACCGCATCATCCGTTTCAAAATGTCTGAACGTCACGACGACCTGCATAGCGATCCTCCTTCGAACTTTTAAACTACTTCCTTTTCTATCGGCTGTCAATGCATGACGCCGGGTTAGCGTCGCTCGAAAAAAGGGGAGGTAGTTGGCTTGAGTTCCTAGAGGAGAAAAGGGTCAGCAGAAGGACTTTTCAGTCTCCCGGCCGGATGGCCCCGTAGGTTTGACTCTTTCGGATAATTCACAAGAGCCTTTTTCTCTCATTTGAGGACAGGATTCTTAATGACTCACGATACTTGGCAACCGTCCGTCGAGCAATATCGATATTCATCCCCCGCAGCATATGGACTATTTTCTCGTCGCTGTAAGGTTTTCTCGGATTCTCTTTTGCGATGATGTCCTTGATTAAGTTCTTGACACTCTCTGATGCAAAATCCTCCCCTCGAAAAGAACTAATGCTATTGTTAAAGAAATACTTCAACTCAAAGATGCCCTGAGGAGTATGCACATACTTGTTGTTAGTTGCCCGGCTTATCGTGGACTCATGCATTTGAATATCCTCTGCCACATCTCTCAGAACCATGGGTCTAAGATAGTTCACCCCTTTGTCAAGAAACTCTCGCTGAAGTTGGACGATACTCTTTGTAACTCGATAGATCGTACGTTGTCTCTGATGAATGCTCTTCAAAAGCCATAATGCTGAACGAAGTCTGTCCTGAATGTACTTCCGATCAGCCTCGGGCGTTCCCGTACTCGTGCTCAGAATGTTTCGATAGGTACTGTTTATTCGCAATCGCGGCATTTCGTCCTCGTTGAGGACAACAACGTATTCTCCTTCGATCTTGTACACAAAAACATCTGGGATAATGTTCTGAACTTCCTCCCCCGTGTACGCCCTGCCGGGTTTCGGCTCCAACTCAGAAATAAGTCGAATCGCCTCCATCACCGTATTCACAGAAACCCCCAGTTTCTTGGCAATTTGACCGTAGTTCCTATTTTTGAGGTGGCTGAGGTGGTTCAAAACAATTTCCCGCGCAATCGGGTCGGGCTGTGCCATCGTGTCAATCTGTGATAATAGGCATTCCCGAAGATCCCTGGCACCAACTCCGACAGGGTCGAAAAGCCGAATCTCTCTCAAGACCTCTTCCACCTTGTCAGAATCACACCCCAAATGGGTGATAATCTCTTCGACTGACATGCCGAGATAACCATTTTCATCTAGGTTGCCAATGACGAAGCGACCGATGTCCTTTCCTCTTTCGTCAAGGCTAGAGAGGCGAAGCTGCCACATCAGATGATCTGATAGATCTGTCTTGCGGGCCAGGAAGTTCTCAAAGGATGGTCGATCATCAGTGTCACGAGCGGTCGGATAGGGGGAAACATTTAGATTCTCCAAGTAACTATCCCAGTCGAAATCATCCTGCCCCTCCCCCTCTCCTTTCACTTCCTCGGTCTTCTCCTTCGCTGATTCCTCAACGGTTTGCTCCTGAGCGTTAGCCTCCTGTGGGGAGGCATCCATTTCTTCGGAAGGTTCTGACTCTTCTAATAGGGGATTTTCGTTCATCTCCTCCTGGATCAGATCCACCAGTTCCATCCGGGTCAGCTGAAGGAGTTTGATCGCCTGCTGAAGCTGAGGCGTAATCACGAGTTGTTGAGCCAGCCTAGGGCTTTGTTTGATCTCTAGCGCCATTATCTCATCTCTCTGTCAGGTTTTTTGCTCATGGTCACCCCTCTTCAGCAGATGTCTCACGCTTTTTTTGTCCCAAGGAAAAGGAATCTCCCAAATAGATCTTCCGAGCTTTTCTGCTTTTTGCAATTCTTTCCGGGACTCCAGATTCAAGGATCCGTCCCTCATTGAGGATGTATGCTCTGTCGCAAATCCCGAGAGTCTCACGCACATTATGGTCGGTCATAATGATCCCGATCCCCTTGCTCTTCAGCTGGAAGATAATGTTTTGAATGTCAGTCACCGCGATCGGGTCAATCCCTGCAAAGGGTTCATCGAGGAGGATGAACATTGGAGATGTAACCAAGGCCCTGGTTATCTCCACCCTCCGCCTCTCCCCACCGGAGAGAGAATACGCCTTTCGATTCCGAATCACACCCAATCCGAGTTCATTCAAAAGAGATACCAACCGCTCTTTCCTTTCAGAACCTGACAGGGGCAGGGACTCGAGAATGGCCATGATGTTCTCTTCAACGGTCAGTTTTCGAAAAACGGAAGACTCTTGAGGCAAATATCCAATGCCCTTTCTCGCCCTCATATACATCGGAAGATCGGTAATGTCCTCTTGATTCAAAAAAATTTTTCCCTTCTCCGGTCTCATCAAACCAATGATCATGTAGAATATCGTCGTCTTACCAGCTCCGTTCGGCCCTAAGAGCCCGACTACCTCACCAGCCTTGACCGTCAGTTCAACCCCATCGACGACCCTTCTTTTTCGGAAAGATTTGGTCAAATCGACGGCCCGGAATGCCCCATTCCCTCTGCCAACGGCTGCTCTTTTCGTTGTTGTCACCTCCACCTTGTCGCCACTCTCCCCTTCCATAAATTCACTATCCCCGCAATGGCGTGGGGCAACTCCTACATCTGACCACTCGGCTCATCCTTTTCAGGAATCAAGGTCACCTTAACCCGGTCCCCTTCGCCGCTCTCGACAACACTTCGGTTCTCATCAATGAAAAAGATCACCCGTTTGCCTCTCACTTCGTTCTGTCCCTGGCGGAGAACCGGATTACCTTCCAGAACAATGCTGTTCTGAGATCGATCATATACGGCTTCCTCACATGAAGCCCGCCGATCCAACTGAGTTATTCTCACATTACCTTTTGCGACGATGCGGGTCACATCGTTATTGGCCTCGTTGAAGTAGATGACGAGGTCGTCGGCGTATATCGTCAAATCCTTCTGCTGTGCCACAACCTCTTGGTGGAACGCAGCCTTCTGTTCCTTATGGTCCCACACAAGACTCTTGGCTGACACGCGAATCGGCTCCGATCCCGCCTCCAGATCGAGTCCCGCAGGCCGTTTTTTTTCGTCACCGGCTGCCAGAGCGTTTCCGTTCCAGCCCATAATGAAGCATGCCGTCACGGCGACCAAGAGAATAGTCTTTGAGAAATTTGCCATCACCCGGACCTTCAGCTACCCAGATTTCAGAGGAATATCGTAGATGAGGGATTCTACACCTCCAAGTATTGAGATCTCCTCGCTCGCTAGGTCCATTAGGAGCCCTACACCCGAGATCCTGATCCCTCTTCCGTCGATTCTCACCGGAGCATTTGTGGTGATCTCTCTTTTTTCGTGTTTATACTGGAGCGATTCAGTTCTCAGGCTGAGTCCATCGCTGGAGGTAACAAGAATACCCCCCTCCACCACAATGTCACGCGTCTTGTCATCGATGCTGCCCCGATCCCCCCTGAGGGTGACAGTTCGTCCGTCCCGATTATACAGGGTGACACGCAGATCCTCGAGTAGAGTCCGACCGCCCCTGTCAAAGGACTGGGCGATCTTGGCACTGAGCTCCCAGAGGATCGCGCCTGCTTTTTCTTCGGTAAGAAAAAGATTGCCAACCTCAAGATCGGCTCTGATCCTTGGAATCTTAGCAAGGCTGCTGAAGGACCTGACCTTTCTCCAATTCACCCATAGGAGGACCGATGTGGCCAGAACCAGAACCACCAGGCAGAGGACAATCAAGTTCCTTAGTCTCTTCACTGGGCGTACCGTGCCGTGACCTCCTCCCATTTCCCCTGTGATTTGAGGATCAGCTCTATGACTTCTCTAACAGCCCCCCTCCCACCTTCCTTTTCAGTAACGTAATCTGCGAACGGTTTGACTTCATCGACCGAATCGGCGACCACTGCGGCAAAACCGGCTCTTTTCAAAATGGGGAGATCAACAAGATCGTCGCCCACGTACGCCACCTGATGATCATTAAGAGCACTCTCGTTCATAATCTCTTGATAGGCCTCTATCTTGTTGTGAATGTTCTGATAGACTATCGAGATCCCCAGTTCTTTGGCCCGGCGTTGAGTCGCATTTGAATCGCGGCCAGATAGAAGCGCCACCTGGATATTCGCTCGCATCAGCATTCTCAGACCGTGACCGTCTTTTGCATTGAATGATTTTGATTCGACGCCCGTGTCATCGATCATGATCCGACCGTCCGTGAGGACACCGTCTACGTCCAGGATAAGAAGCCGAACCTTTTTTGCCTTCTCCCAGGCAGCTATGTTCTTTATCGGGCTCTTTTCTGACAATCTTTACTGAATCCGTTCCTTGGCGTCAAACCACCCCCGCCTTCAAAAGATCATGGAGGTGAATTATTCCTACCGGCCGTCCACTATTCGAATGTCGATACACGAAAAGAGAAGTTATAGAGAACTCCTCCATTATCTGAACAGCCTTTGCAGCGAGAGAATCAGCATCAATCCATTTCGGTGACCTCGTCATGACCTCAGAGGCCGTCCGATCCAGCAGATCGCTGAACTTCTCCAAACCCCTCCGGAGGTCCCCATCCGTAATGACACCCACGAGTCCTCCGGAACCATCCGATACGCCGGTCACCCCGAGCCTTTTGGAGGTGATCTCAACCACTGCGTCCCTCATCAAGGTGTTCTCACGAACCATGGGAAACGCATTTCCAACATGCATGAGATCACCCACCTTGAGGAGAAGCCTTTTCCCCAGCGTGCCCCCTGGATGGAGCATGGCAAAATCTTTCTCATCGAATCCTCTCTTCTCCATGAGTGAAACTGCCAGGGCGTCGCCCAGGGCAAGGGTAGCCGTAGTGCTAGCCGTGGGTGCAAGGCCGAGAGTACACGCCTCCTCTTTGACGGCAATATCGAGCGCGACATCACCGGCCTTTGCCAAGGTCGACTCAGGATGGCCGGTCATCACGATGAGGCGACTCCCAAATCTCTTGATCAATGGCACAACTTTGACAATCTCCTCGGTTTCTCCGCTGTTGGAGATGGCAATCACTACGTCCTGCCTTCCAAGAATGCCGAGGTCGCCATTCAGTGCCTCGGCCGGGTGAAGGAAAAACGACGGCGTTCCGGTGCTCGAGAGGGTCGACGCAATTTTTTTGCCCACAAGCCCCGATTTTCCCATTCCAGTCACCATAACCTTGCCCTGACATTCATAGAGAATGTCAATCGCTTGAACGAAGCGATCGTCAATCCTCTCAACCAAGTCAAGGACCGCCTGAGCCTCAATCCTCAACACTTCTCGAGCTCGCTCAATCGCCATTGTCGTCCTTCCCCAGAGCCGATTCGACTGTCTTCAACTGTTTCAAAAGTGAAGGAAGATCGTCCAAGCTCAGTGTGTTCTGTCCATCGCACAGTGCTTCAGAGGGATTCTCATGGACTTCCAGGAATATCCCATCGACACCTACCGCTATGGCAGCCCGGGAGAGAGGCGCCACAAATTCAACCTGCCCTCCCGATGCTTGACCCATGCCACCCGGAAGCTGAACGCTATGAGTGGCGTCAAAAATTACGGGATAACCGTACCCACGCATGATAGAGAGGGCCCGGAAATCGGTCACCAGATTGTTATACCCGAAACAGGCTCCCCGCTCTGTCACCATCAGGTCATGGTTTCCAGTCGACACGACCTTCTCGATGACGTATTTGATATCCCACGGTGCTAGGAATTGGCCCTTCTTCACATTGACTGGCTTCATGGTCCGGGCAATCTCCAATACCAGATCGGTCTGTCGGCACAAAAAGGCCGGAATCTGGACAACATCGAGTACCTGAGAAGCCGCTTTCACCTCATCGATCGTGTGGATGTCAGAGAGAACAGGCAGACCTGTTTTCTCCTTCACGAGTCTCAAGACGTTGAGGCCTTCTCTCAGACCAGGCCCCCGAAAAGATCCAACCGACGTCCTGTTCGCCTTGTCATAAGACGTCTTGAAGATGAGGGGTATCTCTAGGGTTTCAGAGATGGTCTTAAGTCTTTGGGCAATTCGAAGTGTCGTATCTTTGTTCTCGATCACACATGGACCGGCGACCAGCAGAAAACCATTGGCCCCCCCCACCGAAATGCCTTCTATTCTAACCTCCCGGGTAAGGGGCTTCATCTCTGCTCCCTCTTGCCTTTTTTCCCGCCTACTTCATTCAGAGTGGCCCTGATAAAATCACGAAAAATCGGGTGCGGATCCATGGGCCGAGACTTGAATTCCGGGTGAAACTGGCATCCCAGAAACCATGGGTGTCGTTTTTTGTCTATCTCTATTATTTCCACCAAATCACCGTCTGGGGAAGTGCCACTGAAAACCAGGCCTGCTTGAGCCAAGGCCTCCTTGTACTTGTTGTTGAATTCATATCGGTGACGGTGCCGCTCGTGAATCAGCCTCTTACTGTAGGCCTGATATGCATGCGTCTCCGAAGACAACCTGCACGGACAAGCACCGAGCCTCATCGTGCCGCCTAAGTCCGACTCAGCTGATCGTTTCTGAACCTTCTCGTCCCGATCGATCCACTCAGTAAGCAGGCTGATGACAGGATGAGCAGTGTCACTCTCGAATTCCGTACTGTGAGCCCCGTTCAATCCAACCACGTCTTTTGCAAACTCCACGACTGCTATTTGCATGCCAAGGCAGATCCCGAGATATGGAATCCGATTCTCCCTGGCATACTGGGCCGCCTGAATCTTTCCCTCGATTCCTCTGTTTCCGAATCCTCCGGGCACTAAGATCCCATTCATACCTTTGAGAAGGTTTTCGGGACCCTCCTTTTCCAAGTTTTCTGAGTCGACATACACCAGATTCACTTTACAGTCGCTCGCGATTCCTCCGTGAATAAGAGCCTCATGTAGACTCTTGTAAGAGTCTTTCAGATGGGTATACTTTCCCACAATGGCTATCTTCGTCGACTTCTTAGGGGTTTTTATCCGTTTGACAATTCTCTGCCACCCCCGAAGATTAGGTTTTCCAGTCCAGATATTGAGGCGTTCCACGATTCTGTCGTCCAACCCTTCATGATGGAAGATGAGAGGAACCTCGTAGATCGTTTCCACATCTGGAGCCGTAATGACATCATCTCGGTCCACATCGCAGAAAAGAGCAATCTTGGATTTTATCTCATTCGAAAGGAGGCGATCTGTGCGGCAAAGCAAGATATCGGGCTGGATCCCGATCTCTCGCAACTCCTTCACACTGTGTTGTGTCGGTTTTGTCTTCAGTTCCCCTGATGTGGCAATGAAGGGGACCAAGGTGAGGTGAATGAATACCGTATTCTCTGTTCCAACATCACCCCTAAACTGACGGATTGCCTCCAGAAAGGGAAGCCCTTCGATATCTCCGACTGTGCCCCCAATCTCCACAATGACAATATCCACCTCGTCGGCTAAATCGAGGACTTTCTGTTTTATCTCGTCAGTGATATGAGGTATAACCTGAACGGTCCCTCCCAAATAATCGCCTCTCCGTTCTTTGGCGATCACGGCATCATAGATTTGTCCGGTCGTAAAATTGTTTCTTTTGCCCATTACGGCATGGGCATACCGTTCGTAGTGACCAAGGTCGAGGTCGGTTTCAGCCCCATCGTCAGTGACAAAGACCTCACCATGTTGGAAGGGATTCATCGTTCCCGGATCGACATTGATGTAAGGATCAAACTTGAGCATGTCAACTGTCAGACCGCGGCTTTCCATAAGCGCCGCGATCGAGGCCGAGGCAAGCCCCTTTCCCAGGGAGGATACAACGCCGCCTGTGATGAAGATAAACTTAGTCCTCAATACTGACCACCGTAGTTCTCCGTTTTTTGGCAAGACCAAAAAAATCGGGGTCCCTGCCTGGGGCCTTTTCGCACAATGGACTCCTAGCACAACCCCTTATGTCTTGGAATTTCCACCAGAAGTTTGAAATCTGGCTCAAAAACACCATTCAATGATTATCCCAAAAAATGGCAAAAGTCAACTAAGAGCGCACGCGTTTCCCTTCCACGATTCGAAACTGGTACACAATTTGCTATGCTCCCCAAAACTCGACTCCTTCCCCCTTCTCTGTGAATCATCGCCGGTACAACACACCAAAGATTCACCGAAAACCTTTCACCCCTCCATATTTTGCGCACGAGAACCCATTCAACGGTTTTACTGGAGTTTCCGGATTTTTTGGTCTCCCCCCTAAGAGGCTGCCCCAGTTCCCCATGAGTTAAAGATCTTTCTTGCTCACAAACCTCCCACCTGTGGCTGGAGAGTTTTGACAGGAAGTGATCTGGAAGGGTTCGAACGCCTGGAGCGAGCCTTAAATTTATCAAAAACCTCCGGAAACCGGCCAAAAGGGGCTTGGCGACAGGTTGAATCAGATTATCATACCACTATTCACGGATTATGAAATTTGTCCTGCCTTTTCCGAGGAAAATCCTGTCGGTTTTGTTGTTGACATTTAGGGCCAATTCTCGTATACAGGATGAATCTTGCAGAAAGGAAGGTGATCGTGATGACAGAGCCAAGAGTTGCACGGGTGACCGAGATCATTGCCGCTTCATCTAAGAGTTTTGAGGACGCAATACAGGTGGGGTTTACCAGAGCCACAAAGACACTACGAGGAATTACCGGTATTCGAGTCGTTGAGCAGAGAATCGCCATCGAAGACGCTAAAATCAGAGAGTATCGGGTTCGGCTTGAGGTCATATTCGTTCTTGAAACGTGATCGCAAGGCATTCCTCTGTTTCACTATGTCGGGGAAGTGATCCCCGACTTTTTTCTTGTCACAGAATCGTTTCATCTTTCCGGGAATTTGAGAAGCCATGACCATACAGTTCAAGACGATCACCAAGGAGACCAGTTTTCTCGACCCGACAAAGGGTTTCGAACTGACACGGGTTCGTTTTGAAATTCGATTCGATCCTTTGACCAACAAAACCGGGCGGATCGTGAACGTGGATAACCCCAGGGTCCATCACCCCGATCTGGAGGGGATTGTAAAGAAATCTCTGGAAATTGGTTGCCCATTTTGCGAAGAATCACTCGATCAGAAAACAGGACGATTCCCTGCGGACATTATTCCAGATGGACGTATCCAGAGGGGAAAGGCTACCGTAATTCCCAATATAGCACCCTACGACACCTTTGCTGCCGTCTGTCTCTTCTCGAATGATCATTTCATACCCCTGGAGGGGTTTGGCCCCGAAATCCTGACGAACGCCTTCTTGGCGTGTCAGGATTTCTTTCGACAGGTGTCCTCCAGGAAACCTGATGTAGCGTATTTTTCAATAAACTGGAACTACATGCCTCCGGCCGGATCGAGTCTAGTCCATCCCCACCTTCAGCCAATCGCCGGAGAAACACCGACCAATACACACAGGGAACTCATCAGCGCAAGTCACGAATATGTGACCCATTACGTGACCCATTACTGGAGGGATCTGGTCGAAAGAGAGGAGGAACTTGGGGAGAGGTACCTTGGAAAAACTGGGAGAATCACTTGGGTTGCTCCTTTTGTCCCAACCGGGCTCTTTCCCGACATGATGGCAGTGTTTTGGGAATGCGGGGACATACTTGATTTGGCGGACCAGGATTTCTCAGACTTTTCTGACGGCCTGGTCAAAGTCTTCCGGTATTTTCATTCCCTGGGGATCTATAGCCTGAACTTCTCCCTTTTTTCAGGCCCCAAAAACGAGTCGACTGTATGGGTTCATTCGAAAATTACACCCCGATCCTTTCCCCGGCCCATTGGGAACAGTGACGTCACCTATTTTGGAATGCTTCACAGAGAGCCAATATCGATCATGAAACCCGAGGAGATGGTGTCTCGATTAAAGCCTCAATTCTCCCCCTAGCGTTGTTCTTTCTTGAGTCATCGACCACTCACAGAAATCTGAAGCCCGACTCCGACGAATACCGAGTCAACAGCCACCAGGATGTGGGGATCGGGTTTTCGGATATGTGACGGGGTCCCCAGGTGCCGATCACTGACTTGTGTCAACTGAAAGGTATTGGTATTACGGGAGCTCCAATGAAAAACAATGGAGAGGTTGCGAGGCCCCATCCCCTATGCACGGAGAGAGACCCACGATAGGGTGATTAATATGATGAAAGAGGAGCGGCGGGGGGTAGTCTTGGATGTCCCAACAGGGACAGGGGCTTTAGCAGATCGACTGAGAAGAATGGACTTTGAGGTTCTGTGCTGTGATATCAATCCTTCCCATTTTATTGCGAGCGAATTAACCGTAAATAAAGGAGACCTAAATCAAAGGCTTCCATACTCTAGAAGTTCATTTGATTACATTATCTGCCTAGACGGTATTGAGCATACAGAGACCCCTGCCAATGCTATCCGTGAGTTCCAACGGATCCTAAAAAAAGGGGGGAAACTATTTCTTTCCACCCCCAATTTCCTCACGATCGAACGAAGGCTCCAATTCCTTCTTACCGGCACCTTTTCAAAAATACCGTCCCACGAAGTCATCAAGAATGTCTGGAAAGGTGATCTCTCGATGGTTCACATCAGCCCACTGGGGTATCCGTTATTGAAATTCATCATGGAGCATTATGGATTTCGAATCCTCCAAGTGGAAAAGGACCGGGGCAAGCCAAGAATGAAACGGCTTCTGCCACTGGTTTGGCTTACTCGTCTATGCGGACTCTTTGCCTCAAGAAGACGGCGGCAATACTACAGATTGAACGAGACCCTTTCGGATGAGATCATAATGGGAGGGAACACGTTGATCATCGTGGCTGAGAAAACAACAAACTGATTCTTGTTCCATTATCTCTGCTCTTTTGCTCCTTTCATGGCTGCTCTGAGCTCATCGAGAGTCACCGTGGCCGTGCCGACCTTGCCGACCACAACTCCTGCGGCAAAATTGGATATCACAGCTGACTCCGAAAAGCTGGCTTCCCCTGCAAGGGCCAGCCCCATGGTTGCGATGACCGAGTCTCCGGCACCTGTCACGTCAAAGACCTCTCGAGCCGTTGTGGGAACGTGAATCTCTCTTTCTCCCCTCTGAAAAAGAGCCATTCCATGTTCTCCTCGCGTAATCAGGACGGCCTCACAATTGAACCGGTCAAGGATCCTTTGGCCGGCCTCTTTCAGAGACCCTTCGTCGATGATCTCCACTCCGGACGCCACGCTCGCCTCCTGACTGTTCGGGTCACGATCGTCACGTCTCGGTAGAGATCGAAACGGTTTATCTTGGGATCCAAAGCAACAACCTTGTTCTCTCTCTGTGCAATCTGGGTGACCAGTTTGACCAGCTCCTCCGTCACGACCCCCTTTCCATAATCTGCCATGATCACAGTATCCGCGGAATGGATCATCTCCCGGACATAGGATGCCAACCTGTCTGCATAGCCCTTGCTGAGAGGTGTCTGGTTTTCACGGTCAAATCGGACAACCTGCTGACTATGGGCTATGATCCGGGTCTTAACCGTTGTGGGCCGCCGGGGATCAACGGGAACGCCCCCTGTCTCCACCCCACTCTCATCGAGAAGGCTTAAGATTTTCCGTTCCCTCTCATCGCCGCCGATCAATCCTGCAAGAAGGACCTTTCCCCCCAAAGATCGGATATTGTTGACCACATTGGCCGCACCACCGAGAAGCTGCGTCTCTTTTTCCACGGCAACGACAGGCACGGGCGCTTCTGGCGAGATCCGGTCCACCTTGCCCCAAATGAATTGATCCATGATGATATCGCCGACGACAAGCACACATCCACGGGAAAGTCCGTCAAGGAGACGTTCTATGTTCATCTGCCCCATAATGGTTCTGATCATATGGACTGACCCCAGATTGACACCGCCTCGACCTATCCTCTTGGTTCCTCGAGGATCCGGTCATTGCCCGAGTCTTGGTTTTGGTGCTCGATTGGCATAAACTCGGGGACAATATCCTTCACCGCCTCCAAAATCAACCGGTCGTTACCTTGACGTGCGAGATCCTCCAGTTGGCCGAGTCTCTGTAGAATGCTTTGGTCGTCGTCTCCATGCCCAATCTTCATGATTTTCTCGAATTCCCTTCCCACAATTCTCTCTTGATCGGAGACCAGGACTTCATGTAGCTTTTCACCCGGTCTTTTGCCGATGACTTCAATCTCAATGTCCTTATCTGGTTCAAAACCGGATAGGGTAATCATGTTTCTGGCAAGATCCATGATCCTGACCGGCTCTCCCATGTCGAGAACAAAAATCTCCCCTCCCCGTCCGATAGAGGCAGCCAGGATGACAAGCTGCGCAGCTTCGCCGATTGTCATGAAGTACCGTGTCATCTCCTGATGGGTGACCTTCACTGGGCCCCCAGCAGCAATCTGTTTTTCAAATATGGGCACCACACTCCCCCGACTCCCCAGCACGTTTCCGAAACGAACAACCATGAACAGGGTATCTGAGCTGTTGAGATTCAACATTCCCTTTTCGGCAGCTCGCTTTGTAGCCCCCATGACATTGACCGGATTGACCGCCTTATCGGTCGAAATCAGCATGAACTTCTTCACCCCCGACCGGATGGCTTCTTCAGCCACCCTCATCGTGCCAAGGAGATTGTTCTTGACGGCCTCGGCAGGATTGGCCTCCATCATCGGTACATGCTTATAGGCGGCAGCATGAAAGACGAGATCAGGCTTTGCCGTTCTCATAACCGCTTCCATTCGCTTTTCGTCCAAGATGTCACCCACAACCGGGTCAAACATCTTTTCTGGGAATTTTTGAACAACCTCTCCGTAGATGTGAAAAAGGCCATTCTCGTCTCTTTCGTACAGGACTATTTGTGAAGGCGCAAGTTGCGCAATCTGCCTAACCAATTCGGATCCGATAGAACCGGCTGCCCCGGTCACCAAGACAGTTTTTCCAGATATCTCGTTCCTCGCTGGGGTCAGATCGAGCCTGATCGAATCCCTCCCCAGAATATCCTCGATTTTCACGTCTCTGATCTGGCTCACCCGGACTGAGCCGTTGATCAATTCACCGACCGAGGGTAGCGTTCTGAACCTGACCCGCGCTTTCTCACAATGATCCACAATATGTCGAATTTGTGGTCCTGTTGCTGACGGTATGGCGATCACCACCTCATCGATGCCATACTCCTCTGTAAGCCGTGAAATGTCTTTTTTGCTTCCCCGCACAGGGACGCCATGGATCTTCCTCTTAAGCTTCTCAGGGTCATCGTCGACGAAGCAGACCGGCTCGTAGCCGAGTCTCGGATTGTGGAGTATTTCTCTCAATATCATTTCGCCTGCATCCCCAGCTCCGATTATCATAACCTTCCTATTTACCACCCCACCCTGCTTCAGTCGCCAAACAAAGGGGTTGCCAATCTCTTTGACCAGTCTGATCTGGAACCGTAAACCCCCGATAAAAACAATGAGGACAAACCAGTTTATGGCGAAGACCGACCTGGGATAGCCAGCAAAACGATAGCCGAAGGTCAGGCCCACGATCGTTAGAATCGTGCTCACCGTCACTGCTAGAATGATCGCCCGAAGATCCCTAACACCTGTATACCGCCACATTCCTTTATAGAGGTCGAAGAAGAAGAAGACGGCGATGGTCAGAGGAACTAAAATGGGAAGGGTTCTTAGGATTTGATCTCGATAGAATTCTGGGACATCAAAATTGAATCGAAGGGCATAGGAAAAGACGAAAGCAAGGGTGACCAAGAGGGCGTCGCAGAGAATGACCACCACACGATTCCGATAAAACCTAGGCATTTTCTCCTTCTCCT
>JABAOH010003061.1_pt1 | contig 38488 bp, 44 predicted proteins | sample 7062181 | NCBI WGS metagenome assembly JABAOH01 (sample SAMN14538630, study PRJNA623070) | marine sediment metagenome | biome: marine biome [ENVO:00000428]; feature: marine pelagic biome [ENVO:01000023]; material: deep marine sediment [ENVO:00002113]; isolation source: pool of 5 deep marine... | reverse complement strand
AGGTGTCGAACTTGTGAAAGATACACAAAGCATGCAACCATTCCCTGAACTTGGAAAAGCGCTGAAAACATGTGCTTTAAAGAATGGATTGATTATGCGAATCGATCCAACCTGGTTTGCTGTTGCTCCTCCTTTAATTGTAGATAAATCGGATATCGATTTTATGTGTGAACTTATTGAGAAGAGCTTAAGTGATGCGTTGGCGACAGTACGATAAAGTATGAAACAAAAATGTAATGTTGAAATAGAATTCGAACGGTTTCTGCTATTGGCACAAGAAAGGAATCGCAGACTAAGAAGCAGAAATAAAGTTAGTTCTAATTTTAGACTTTAAAAAAGGATATTAGAATATCAAATATAGAATCGGAAGTATCCACTGATTGCTCCTGAAATAGGTGTTACCTCTCAGAAGATTTCCTCGGTAGGGAAAAAAGGAGTCAAGTAAGCAGATTGATTAGGGTACAGGTGATCTCGGAAAATCTCTCGTCGCCGGTCTGACGGAAGGTGAATTGGATGAACACAAGAATTATGGAAAGGGGGTGATTAAGGCTGAGAGCATAAACCGGTTCTTACAGTAAATCGATAGAAAAGAAGGGAGGAGAAGGCTATGATATCGCACGCAAGATATTTAACTAAAGTTCGGTTATTTCTGTATGGGTTCTTTACCATAATCTTCCTGTTGTCTCTGTTACCGGGGAATGCTGCGGCTGCCGAGGTATGGAAGCTTGGGAATATTCTGCCCGATGGGAACATTCTAACTGAAGAGGCCAAGTTTCTTAGCAAACAATTCTCAGAGAAGACAAACGGCGAATTCAATATCAAGGTCTATCCCTTGACCTTGGGGAACGAGCGAGACATAACAGAAGGTTTGCAGTTAGGCACTGTCGATATGGCCCAAATCTCGGCGGGAGTCATGAGTGCTTTCTGTCCAGAGGCAGCGGTGTTTAACCTTCCATTCATATTCAGGAATTGGGACCACTTGGAGAAGGTTCTCACTTCTGATGCCGCAAGGGAATTGGGAGATATATTCTTAAAGAAAACCAAAATAAGAGTCCTAGGTTGGATGGAACAAGGTTTTCGAGTAACCATGACCTCAAAAAAACCCATCGAGAAAGTTGAGAATTTTCAGGGATTGAAAATCAGAGTTCCAGAAGACAAGGTTCTGGTCCGGACATTTGAGCTATTAGGGGCAAAGCCCACCGTGATTCCTTGGGGTGAGGTGTACACCGCTTTGCAGACTGGGTTAGTAGAGGCTATGGAGGCAACACCTCCGGGAATCTACTCCATGAAGTTCTACGAGGTCACCAACTACCTCACGATAACCAATCATCAACATTCAGTGGTTGGTGTTCTGATACGAGAATCTTTGTGGGAAAAGTTGAAACCTGAGACTCAGAAGGCACTCCAGAGTGCTGTTGATGAAATGTTGAAGCTCAATTACAAGGAGGCACCGTCCAATTCAGACCTCATGCTCATGAAACTGGTGATGAATAATAAGGTCACTTACAATCCGGACCTAGCTCCCTTCCAGAAGGCCGTGGAATCCCTGTATGGCGAGTTTGGAGGAGAGACGGGTACGTCCGACCTTATAGGTAAGATAAGAGCGATCAAATAATCCCGACTCTATATAGCCGTGCGGGCGATGGCTGTGTTGGTCGGTTTAGATCATCATGACTAGCTGCCAGAATTTGGTGATCAAGGAGTCCCCTGAAGGCCGTTGCCCGCACACCCGGCTTCAGGGGGCTCCGGACTCAAATCTTGGCTCGGTGGGTGGCTTGGAAGTGTATTGACCCATAACACTTGCACCTTGCGAGACGGCCTCTGCCACGGGAGTATCTAATGATCTAAACCGATCAGAAACGGAGGTAACGATGCTACTGAACAAAGAGCGGGCAATAGACCTCATGGAACATTATAAAATCGATGCACTCATTGCCACCAGTTCTGAAAACATCACGTATTCCAGCAACTTTCCGTTGCTCCACGGCTGTATGTCTGATACCGGGATGTATGTCGTTTTGCCTCGGGAGCAAACGATATCTCCAGTCATGATTGTTTCTAAGAACGCCGTGGATCTGTTCCTGGCATGTGACTCGTGGATTGAGGACGTAGAATTGTGGGGCAGATTCTTTATTTTTCGATCCGAGGAGCTGGATGTCCAATCTCTCTCTGCTTTGGAGAAAAAGTACGACAGGATCATTAAAGAGGTAGAACCTGAAGCATCCGATTTGGATGCACTGCACAAGGTCCTGCACGAGAGAGGTCTTCTCGATGGACGGTTGGGAATTGATGAGAAGAACCTTACTCCTGTCCATTTCGAGACGATAAAGTCACGATTCCCGAACGCAAAAATTGTACCTGGTAATCACATTTTTCGAAAAATCCGGATGGTGAAATCCGAAAATGAGATTCAAAGGTTGAAAAAGGCAACGAAGGTCAACGAACTCGCCCTTCAGGCTCTCTTGGATGCCCTGCAGGAAGGGAAGACCGAAATAGAGCTGGGCGAAATTTATGAGGAGGCTCTGAGAAGGGAGGGAGGAAAACCGGTACATAGGTGTATCCAAGGTGGCACGCGTGGTGGGCTCGTCAATGGGGAACCCTCAGATTATACCTTTAAGACCGGTGATGGTATACGACTGGACTTTGACTGCACGTATTCTGGCTACTATTCTGATATTGCGAGAACAGCTGTCCTGGGAACGCCGGGCGAGAAACTGAAGACCTACTACAACGCGGTTCTTAAGGGGATTCTAAGAGCAGAAGAGGCCATTAAGCCCGGAGACCCTGTGTCAGAGGTATTCAGTGCCGCAATTGAAGTGGTCAGAAAAAGTGGCATCCCCCATTTTGATAGACACCACATTGGACACGGATTGGGACTTGAATGCTACGATTTGCCTCTTGTGAGCTCCACTAACCAAACCCCTTTGGAGGTGGGAACTGTTCTGAACCTAGAGACACCATACTATGAAATAGGATTTGGTTGTGCTCATGTCGAAGATACAGTCATTGTGACCCATAACGGCTGTGAACGTCTGCAGACCACCGGTTTAGAACTCAAGATGCTGTAGTTTTCGCATACTTGTCGAATTAAGGAACGAGGAAGGAGGTGGGAAGGTTGGAGAAGACTTCTCAAGAGTCCGACAACAAGGGCCTTTCAAGGTTTATGCGACTTCTGAATGAACTCATACGGAACGTAACCTTTGTCCTCTATCTCTCCTTCATTGTACTCGGATTCGGGCAGGTAATTTTTCGGTATGTGCTCAATCGTCCAGTCACCTGGGCCGAGGGGTTGTCTCGCTATCTTTTTGTCTGGTCCGTTTTCTTGGGATCTGCACTCGTTATCAATATGGGGGAACACATTGCCCTTAAGTTTTTTACCGATTCGCTCTCTCCAGTGCTCAAGCGGTGTCTCGAACTGGTGATGAATCTCATTATCCTGGGCCTGATTGGTTGGTTGTTCATATTCGATGGTTTCCGAATTCTGAGAATTGTCCACAATCAACTTTCACCGGCCATGGGTGTGCGCATGAGCTTTCCCTACCTTTCTCTGCTTGTCGGTGGAATTCTCATGATCTTGAATCTCCTTTGGTACATGACGACCCAGTATCAAGCTCGCCACTTGTCAAAAGGGAACACTGAATGATTGTTACTCTCTTGCTCGTTGGCCTTTTTATGGCCTTCGTCACTCTGGGAATGCCCATTGCCTTCTCGCTGATGATCTCCTCGCTGACCATACTCGTGAAGCAAGGCTTACCGTCTCTGCTAGTTGCGCAGAGGAGTTTTGTCATTCTCGACTCCTATACTTTGATGGCCGTCCCTTTTTTCATATTAGCTGGTGAGTTGATGACAGTTGGCGGCTTGACCGAAAAAATGGTCAACCTATCCAACAAATTGATTGGTCACGTGAGGGGTGGCTTAGCCCAAGTCAATGTGGTAGGTAGTATACTTTTTGCGGGATTATCAGGGTCCTCCGCTGCTGACACAGCTGCCATTGGGTCGGTAGTGGTACCCGCAATGTTGAAAGAGAATTACAGTAAGCCCTTCACCATTGCCGTAACTTGTGCGTCTGGGTGTATTGGACCTATCATTCCACCCAGCATATTTATGATTATCTACGGTTCCTTAACCGGCGTCTCCATAGCTGGTCTATTTCTGGCAGGGTTTATACCCGGCATTGTTGTCGGGCTGTCTCAAATGGGCCTCTGCTATTATTACTCTTTCCACGGGGAAGGTGGCATATGGCCTCGTCGAAGAGCGACCCCGCGGGAAACGCTCAGGGCTTTTAGCGAAGGAGTACCGGCTTTAGTAATACCGGTAATTATTATCGGAGGCATCCTACTCGGAGTGTTTACACCAACTGAAGCCGGTGTCGTCGCTGTCGTCTATGCACTCCTAGCCGGATTCTTCATACGCAACGGCATATCTCTCAGAAACGTCAAGGAAGTCTTCTTTGTCTCCATTTATAGAACCAGCCAGGTAATGCTAATGACTGCTGCAGCTGGTGCCTTTTCGTGGCTGCTAGCGAGCATCGATTTTGGACAATTGGTCATCAATATTCTCTTGTCAATAACCGATAACCCCCGGCTGATCTTATTGCTATTGGTTGGATGCATCGCCTTGATTAGTTGTTTCTTAGATGCGTTACCCGCAACTTTGATTTTGGTCCCAGTTCTTTACCCAGTTGGGGTAAAACTTGGATTTGACCCATTCCACTTCGCCACTGTAATGCTCATCACAATCATCATGGGAGGGATCACTCCACCAGTCGCTCCATTACTGTACATTGCAAGCAGCATCGCAAACGGTAGCCCAACAGAAGCGATCAAATCAACAGTTCCTTTTCTTCTCGTTTCATACGGGACTATAATTTTGTTGATTTTCGTATCTTCTCTTGTGACTTTTTTGCCTAATCTTGCCTTGAAGTAGAGCCTGAAGGATCAGCTATGAGAGGGGCGAGAGAAGAATTTCAGCGAGCAGTGCGGTTCATTGAACCGGAGACAGTCCCTGTCGTTATATATGATGTTGCACCATTCGTGAGCAGTTTCTGCGGAATCCCAGCGAAACAGTACTATCTGGATGGTGAAGCAAAATTAACGGCCCAAATCCGTCTCCAAGATGAATTTCCTGACGCATTGTGTATCCCAGGGATATGGGCAGATTTTGGTGCTGCTGCCGAAACCTCTGCCTTGGGATGTGCTGTGGTTTGGCCTGAAAATGATGCTCCCTTTGTTAGGCCTGCAATCGAGAAAATTGAGGACGTGGGAAAACTCAGATCTCCAAATCCTGAGGGAGACGGACTTCTCCCGCTAGGACTGAAACAATACGAACTTATGTGGACGAAACTGGACCCATGGTATGTCGACCAATACGGTTTTCTAGATGGCTTGGGATACTCCATAGGCCCACTGGAAATAGGGGCAATAACTCTAGGATACGAGACATTTTTCCTTGGATTCTTCAGTCATCCGCTATTGGTGCATAAACTCCTGGAGATAACTACCGAGACGGTTCTGGCCTGGCTCGAAGCCCAGCAAAAAATCAATGGTGACTTGAAACACCTGGTTATTGCAGACCATGTACCAAGTCTGGTCTCAAGAGACCATTTTTCAGAATTCTGCCTCCCATATCTGAAGACGGTATTCCGATATTTCCCGAGGCCGCTCAAGCTATGGCATAATGAAGGACCAGTGAATCACATTTTGGATCTCATTCCAGAAGTAGGTATGGATTATTTCCATTGCGGAAAGGTAAATCTCAGAGAAGCAAGATCACAACTGAATCAAAAAGTGGCCCTCATGGGAAACGTTGATCCGATAAATATCCTGCTCAATGGAACCCCAGCTGATGTATTTAAAGCATGTGAAGCGTGTTTACGATTGGCGGCAGGAAATGGTGGGTTCATATTAAGCAGTGGTGGGGGCATGGCCCCTGGCACTCCGCGAAGAAACATCCGAGCAATGATTGAGAGTGTCAAAAAACCCATTGAAGAATAGCATCACGAGGGGGGGGAAGCATTAGACTTTGAGTTTCACTGCTCAGTCGATGATCCCTTTTGAAACTCGCGTATAGGTTTTAATCATGAGACCGCCGTACTGATCGATCATCTTGTTCAGCTCCTCTTCAGCGATGGAGCATGATCTTCTTTATCAGCAGATCACGAATTCACATTAACTCTGTCGGTATTTTTCAACAATCGATTCATCCACCTCTATTCCAAGCCCGGGGCCTTCAGGTACCGAAACGAACCCGTCTTTGACAGGGAATTTTTCATACGTTAGTTGATGTCGAAGGGCTGACTCAGTCATGCAATACTCAAATCGGATGGCGTTAGGAATAGAGGCTAGGACATGAAGAGAGGCAGCCATCGTGATTCCGCTCTTGAAAGTGTGATTGGCAACGAGGCGCTTCCGCCGGTTAGCGGCCTGAGCGACAGCCAGCATCCCGGACACACCGCATCGGGCAGGATCTGGTTGTACCACATCAATCATACCGAGATCCATAAGACGCTCAAAATCGGAAATGTCAGCTTCCTCCTCACCCGCAGCTATACGGACGTCTACGGATTGGCTGAGACGAGCATACCCTTCAAGGTTGTCGGGATGAAGAGGTTCCTCAAGCCAAAAAATTCGGAAATCTGAAAAACGGCGCGCTCTTTGAATGGCCGTTTTAGTATCCCAACACAAACCCGCATCAACCATGAGATCCAGTTTGTCGCCCAGACCACGACGAGCCTCACGAACGAGTGCCACATCGGTATCTTCATCCTTCCCCATCGGACCCCACCCAAACTTGACAGCAGTAAAACCTAAGTCAACCAGTTTTCGAGCATGATCATAAGTTTCTTGCGGTGTGGATGAGAAAAGAACACTGGCATAAGCTCTAAAAGTTTTTGAAAATGAGCCCCCTAAGAGAGAATAAAGGGGTTTTTCCAATACCTTTCCTTTGAGATCCCACAGCGCCATGTCAACTCCGGCCATAACATGACGAACAACTCCTCGTCGGCCAAAGTAGATCGTCCCTTCATACATCTTTTGATTGAGGGCTTCAATGGCAAGAGGATCTTGGCCTTTTAAGATATCGGCAATTCCGCAGCAGATCTGGTGCGAAAGGGGAGCTTCGATAACCGCTTTGGCCACCAGAGGACACGAATCCACCTCGCCGTAGCCCACCAGTCCCGAGTCTGTGTGAACCTTAACTAGCAACGTATCCTGAGACCCATCACAGGCTGTTGTGACCGTGGGAAGCCTCATATAAATAGCTTCGATATTTTTGATCTTCATTTCACCCTCCTATGAATCCACGAAATACAGAAACGCAATCAAACATCTCTCTCTCATCCAACATTGCCAAACCGCTCTTCTCCCCGGTGATACGCGTTTCATAAAACATATGATTTCTCACGTCAAGCAAATTTAATATTGTTACCTACCACACTTGAGGTTAACTGAAGGCATCAAACCAAAATGACCGGTTGAAAACTTACCTGGAATCGATATACCTCTCTTCCCTCACAATAACTGGAACTATCTGCAGCCTTTTAAATACACTATCTAACAAATGCTTATCTTTTTGTGTTTTTCTATTCTTTTTCGGTTTTTTTCGGCAATTACAGTCTGAAAAGTCTTCCTCTAAAACTATCGAACAGGAAATAGGGCCCCCTTTCTATCGTCTGAAGCCTATGGGGACCGGGATATCCCAGTGTAGCCTGGACCGATTGGGTCTATCTTTTGAATCAAGACAGGAGATTTTTCAATGTCCCGCGGGTAGGAATCCTTGCCATCTGGGGGGTAGGGGGGTAGTTGGGATGGTGGCTATGCGCCTAGATTACTGTCGCCATTAGCTAAGTACGGAAACCCCGATTGGAGTTGATCTTCGGGATTGCTCCCCTTCTTAGAGCCTAAAGAATACCCTAATGGGTTCCCAACTACTGATTTTTCTTTGACTGTATAGTTTTTGTATAGTAAACAGCCATAAAGAGACAGTACTAAATAGAATTGTGAATGTCTTTCAAACCATAAAATCCTAAACAATCATAACCAGTTAGCACGAAAGGGGGAAGGGCTCGCTGTTTTGTTTTTGATTCGTAATCAGACGGTCGGCGGTTCGAATCCGTCCGGGGGCTCCAGGGGTATTAAGGGCTTGCCATCCGTTACGTTTGGTAAGCCCTTTTTATTACTCTTCGAATTGCGTTGAATCGGACGAAAAAAGTAAGGGGGTTCTATTACTGAACAATTTAACCACGTCCCCTTACCGATTCCTATACAGGGCCTCTCATTGAATCTCGTAACCTGGATAAGGCATGATGGGTGGGTGCCTTTGTGTGGCATACCGGATAACGGGTAACGATGAGATACGGGATGAGTTTATCCTGAGCTTGACGAAGGACATTAGGTGAGAGACTCGCCGAACAAACCAGCGAGCGTCGGTGAGAGGATTCTTCATGGATACGTGTGGTCAAAACAAGAGGTGTTATCTATCATATTGTAATTATTAATATTTCTTAAATGTTCATTTTTCCCTTGACAGGGGGAATATAGCATGTCCCCTTACCGATTCCATGTTCTATTTCTCAGCAACAAAGGCTCCCTATGTGCCTTAAAACTTTTCTAAAAGTCATCTGGAGGAAGATAGAATCGTTCTCCAATTGGTCGTTCTCTTTATATCACCTTGGGTTAGCTTTCAATCATACACTATCGTAAATTTGGCCTTGGGCAACAACCCCTTAAGATGTGCCCCCTCTTTCTCGTCAAAAATTAACAGTAAAAACCTTTCTCAACCCCCTCATAACTGAGGCATTACGATCAGGTTCAAATTTTTCTTGACATGACTGTATTATTTAGTATAGGATAAAAACAATATGTATACGAAATGTATCGAATTTTTTGGGTTCATAATTGTCTCCAGATTTCAGTAACTTAAACAAAAAAAACACAAAATGAGCATTATCGACACGCCACTTACAGGAACGAATGTGAGAAAGACTTCCTTAAAGGAGGTTTACGACAAAGTCAAGCGATCCATTTTGGAGTTTGAGCTGAAACCCGGCGAAAAAATTCGCGAGGATGTTATCACAAAAAGATTGAAATGCAGCCGCACGCCTGTCAGGGAAGCGATCATCCGTCTTGAACAGGATGGATTGCTTGATAAGATTCCCTACCAAGGGGTCTTTGTAAAGAGATTTAGCGTCAAGGAAATCATGGAAATCAATACAGTACAGGATTTACTTGAGGTTCCAACGGCTCTTATGGCATTGGAGAATCGGACTGAAGAGGATTTGCCCGAGCTAAGATCTAATTTGGAAGACTGCGCCCGTTCCTTATCCGAGGGCGACATGACCACATACTCTATAGAGAGCCTCCGCTTTCATCAAATTCTCTATGGGGCGAGCAAAAATGCAGCCTTGTCCCAGATTATTCAGAACATCAGGGAAAAGCTAATCATCAAGAGCAGAATCAACTTTCTGAACGACGAGAGGGCTCGCATCAGTCTCCAAGATCACGAACAAATTTATCAATGCCTTGTGCAGCAAAATAGGGATAAGATGAGGGAATTAATGCTCCGCCACATAGCAGAAGCCCACGAGAACTTTCTTCGAATGATCAGAGAGCGACCAGAACTGCTCTATGTTTCCATTTGATAGGTATCGGCAAATGCATACTTTCAACGACTCAGAAGTAATTTTCCTGATACGATCAACACCTTACTGAGAAGGGTCGATTGGTAAATGGGATGCTGTCAGGTACGGAATAAGTGGCCCCGAAGGCTTAGGGAAAATTTAAAGAAAAGGATCTTAACGTCATGATTAAATCCAACAGGGTCAAAGAGATAATGAAAAAGGGGCATGTTGCATATGGCATAATGGTCGCCGTTCCATCTCCGATAATCATTGAAATGACTGCTTTTGCGGGGTTTGATTTTGCCATTATAGACTTGGAGCATGGAGCAATTTCCCTTCAGACCCTTGAGAACATGATCAGGGCCGCTGAAGCATCTGGAATCTGCCCTTTTGTGAGAATACGCGACAGCCAACCAGAGAACATCTTATCGGCACTTGACAGGGGGGCACAGGGAATTGTCGTTCCCCACATGAAAGATCCAGAGCAGTCTTTGGTCGTATCTCATGCCTGTCGATTTTATCCGATTGGAAATCGAGGAATGGCCACAGCAGGTCGTTCCGCCGGTTTTGGGACAATTTCATCCGCGGAGTTCTTTGCTATTGCGAATGAGGAGACGATTTTGATGCCCATGATAGAGGACAAAGAAGGAGTCGAAAAAATCGATGCAATCCTGGCCGTTAAAGGTATTGATATGATCATGGCCGGGGTTGGCGATTTAGCACAGGCCTATGGACTCCCTGGACAGCCGTTCCATCCGAAGACGCAAGAGGCTGTTTCAAAGATATTTTTTTCTGCCGTAAAGGCAGGGATTCCTTTTTGTGCCATTGTCAAAGATTTCACAGGGGCAAAAAAATGGAAGGAAAAAGGCGTTAAGTGCTTCTTAGTTGGAGATGATCAACGAATCATTTTTGGCGCGTTGAAGAATTTAATCACTTCCATAAAGGGATAGCAAACAGAATATGGCATTTGAGGATATTATGGCATATAAGAGCGAAATGATCGTGTTCTTTTATCAGGTCTTTAAGGAACTCCTAAACAATCCCCGTGATTCTCCTCGACTGTGGAATGGCTAAAGGTTATCTCTGCTGTTAACCATCGTGTTTTGTTAGTTCAATAAAAAGGGGGGGAAGGAAATGAAGACTTACAAATCAATCAGGACAGGCGCTTCATGTTTGGCCCTATCCATGGTATTGCTTTTAATTATGTCCACAGACTGCTTCGCCGCCTCAAGGGCCGGCGGTACGTTAAAAATCGCGATGTATGCAGATCCCACCACCCTGGATCCAGGAGGAGCAAACGACCTTCCATCTCAGAAGGCCTATAATTTGATATTTGACACACTTGTTGCATTTGATAAGAACATGCAACTCATTGGCCATGTGGCCACCACCTGGAAACCATCACAGGAGAGCAAGGTATGGACTTTCACAATCCGAGAGGGAATAGAATTTCATGACGGAACGCCTCTGAAAGCTGAGGATGTCGCCTTCTCTTTTCAGCGTATCCTTGATGCCCCGGAGGCAGCATCTCAGAAGAGGTCTTCCATCGCGATGATCGACACCATTGAGACCAAGGGAAAGGACGTAATTTTCAAGCTGAAATATTCCTTTGCACCTTTTCCTGGAACGACTGCTCAGATACACATTGTGCCGAAGGAACTCGCCAAAGAGGTGGGTAATAAGAACTTCGCTAGCCATCCTGTGGGTTCTGGCCCATTTAAATTTGTGGAATGGATAAAGGATGACCACATCACATCAGAGAGAAACGACCAATACTGGCTTAAAAAGCCAAACCTGGAAAAGGTCATCTTGAGACCAATACCAGAGGGAACGGTCAGAGCAATGAGCCTGATGACAGGAGAGGTTGATGTTGTTGGCCAGGTTTCGAGTGAAACAATTCCCAAGCTCCAAGGGGTTAAAGGCGTTGAATTGCTCACAACAACGGGCTTGAATTACTATTGGCTCGGGTTTAGGCAATATGGCGCACCTTACAACAACCTCAAGTTCAGGAAGATGGTGAACTATGCTATCGATATGGATGGCGCCATTAAAACGATCTTCCCCCACGGTAATGCTGTGCGAGCGTATGGAGCGGTTCCACCGCTTATTTGGCCAAATGATGGTGAGTACCTCAAGAAGCATTGTATCCGCCAGGACAAGGCGAAGGCAAGAAAACTATTCGAAGAACTGATTGCCGAAGGGGTGATGAAGCGAGACACCAAGATACTCGTCTCGATGCTCAAAGACCCCGAGAGGATAAAGCTGGCTGAGATACTTGTTACAAATCTTAAAGAGATCGGCCTAAACACAGAACTCAAGGTTAATGAGACAGGAGCTTATATTCAGTCATTAGTAAAAGGCAAGGAACCCTTTATATACTCGCTCTATACCGTACCGAAGTATCTGGACCCTGATGCTGTTTTCAGCTGGCTCTTTTTAACAGGCCCCAATGGTTCGACCCATGGTGCCAAGATACTGGGCCTTCGAGAAACAGAATCCAGGATCAACGATGCGATTGCTAAAGCCAGAGTGATCAGTGATCAGGCGGAACGATCAAAAGTATATGTGACGCTGCAGCGATATATTTTGCCTGACCGATTTTATCACATTCCCGCCTATCACAGGAACATTGTTGTCGGGAAAAGAAGCACTGTCCATGATCTTTATCCGGCTCCAAATGACCTTTTTTGGCTTGTAACCCATTTTAGCAACGTATGGGTTGAACATTAAGGAATTCACAGGGGGGAGTAAATAGGTTGGGGAATATGGGGCAGCTCAGACAAGCTGTTCCATACTCCCCAGTAATATATGTTTGAGATCGCATTTCCTTTAACCTATAAGATTTGCGATTTTAACGACTGCTTCGTGACCCTGTTCAAGCAGGACCAGTCGCGATGGCTTCACACTTTAGCCCTAAGAGAAGCAATCTCAACATGAGGCCACTTTATGCTGCGTTACATTGGCAAACGACTCCTCTATACAATTCCCACGGTGCTATTCGTTATATTCACTGTTTTTTTGCTTCTGCATTTAGTCCCCGGTGATCCTGCACAGGTGATGCTGGGGGTTGGGGCATCAGAAGAACAGATAGCGGCTTTGAAGGAAAAGCTCGGACTGGATAAACCCTTAATGATTCAATTTATCCTTTATGTCACTGGAGTCCTTAAAGGAGATCTTGGTGATTCCTTCGCCTATCAGAAGGAGGTTTTGCAAGTCGTTATTGAGCGTTTTCCGGCGACATTGGAGCTTACTCTCGCAGCCATGATCCTGGCATGCGGCATTGGAATCCCATTAGGAATTGAAGCTGCCGTACGACAAGACTCATTGTTCGATCTCTTGTGCCGGGTGATTGCATTAACGGGTGTATCCTTCCCTGTTTTTTGGCTTGCCATTCAGCTCATGTACCTATTCGCCGTGAAGCTCCATCTTTTTCCCCTGAGCGGGAGGGGTGGACCAATCTACACCCTGAATGGATTGAGCCATATCGTCCTCCCGGCTATCGCGTTGAGCTCGATTATGTTGCCAAGCACGATGCGTCTTACAAGATCCAGCATGTTGGAGGTTTTTACCCAAGAGTATATAATGGTGGCCCGCTCCAAAGGCTTGCGGGAGATTGTTGTCGTGTATAAGCATGCATTAAAGAATGCGATTCTTCCGGTTATTACGAACGTTGGTTTACAGTTTGGCGTGCTGTTGGGGGGTGCTTTCCTTACGGAAAATGTGTTTGCTTGGCCAGGTGTTGGCCGGCTAACTGTAAATGCTATATTTCGGCGTGATTTCCCAGTGGTTCAGGGAGTTATTCTGATAACTGCGTTTGCCTTCCTCATTTTGAACATTATTGTAGATATTTCCTATGCCTTCTTCGATCCCAAGGTCCAGCATGAGATGGTTGAAAATGCGTGAGAGTTCTGAAAATAAGAACGTCGCGTCTTCCGCTTCGGCTTCGATGTTTTTTTATACCTGGAGGCGCTTCACAAAAAGCGGGGGGGGACTGTTTGGTCTGGTACTGGTGTTACTTTTATTCATTATTGCTGCTTCAGCTTCGTTGATCGCCCCATATCCGCCTTTGGAGATGGATCATGGGGCTATATATGCTCCACCTAATGGGGAACATCTTTTTGGCACTGATGAATTGGGAAGGGATATCCTATCCCGGATCATCTTTGGGTCACGCGTAGTGATCAAGATATGTTTCAGCGCAACCCTTGTGGCAAGCGTCCTTGGAATTACTTTAGGAGTTTTTGCAGCATACCGCGGTGGGATTATAGATGATCTCATAATGAGATTCGCAGATGTGCTGCTCTCTTTTCCCGCCTTTCTTCTGGCCATATCGCTGGTTGCTTTCCTAGGCGCTAATATCATTAATATCATTCTCGTTATCGCCTTTACGAGGCTTCCACGATACGCTCGAATCATCAGGAGCAGTACATTGAGCATAAAGCAGATGGAATTCGTTGAGGCATCTAAGGCAGTGGGGGCTGGGCATCTCTTCATCATTGTGCGCCATATTTTGCCAAACTGTCTTGGTCCCATCATTGTCTATTCAACCCTGACCTTAGGCGATAGTATTCTCACCATCTCCGGTCTAAGTTTTCTCGGCCTTGGGGTTCAGCCCCCTGTGGCCGATTGGGGTGTGATGCTTGCGCGGGGCAAGGAGTACCTGCTTACGGCGCCATGGATAGCATTTTTCCCCGGAATGGCCATTTTCTTTACCGTCATGGGATTCAATTTGATGGGCGACAGTTTCAGAGATGCCCTCGATCCGAGATCATTATGACAAGTGACAATGCCCCAAGAAGCCTTAATCAAGAGTTACTCCAATGTTAGCAGAAATTTTCTCTCATATTGAAAAGCAGAAAGAAAAGTATATTGAGGAATTGTTTACCCTTTTAAGACAACCCAGCATCAGCGTCACTGGAGAGGGAATGAGGCGGTGTGCAGAGATTCTCGCTAAAATGATGCAAGAAGTAGGAATGAGCACTAAAATATTTCCCACCCGTGGCCATCCTGTGGTGTTTGGGGATAACCTCTTAAAAGACGCACCTCTGACACTTCTCATATACGGCCATTATGACGTTCAACCCCCTGAGCCCCTTGAAAAATGGGATTCTGCCCCTTTTGAACCAGAAATAAGAAACGGTAGAATCTACGCCCGGGGAGCGGCGGACAATAAGGGGCAACTGTTCACGCACCTCAAGGCTATTGAGGCCCTGAAAAGTGCTGTCAGTAAGATCCCAATCAGAGTCAAATTGCTAATGGAGGGCGAAGAGGAGATAGGCTCGGTGAACCTGAGCTCATTCGTACAAAATAACAAGGATTTGCTCATGGCGGATCTCGTACTGGGTGTCGATGGAAACATTCACCCATCGGGGAGACCGGAAATTGCGTTAGGAATGAAGGGCCTTTTATACGTGGAGCTTATTGTTCGGGGCCCCCGCGCCGATCTCCACTGCGGAAAAGACCCCATCGTTGCCAACCCAGCATGGCGTTTGGTATGGGTATTAAGTACCATCAAAAATCAGGATAGCCGCATATTAATCGATGGTTTTTATGATCGAATCGAATCCCCTAAAAGAAAAGATCTTGAGCTCATCGATAAAGTACCTGTCGATACTTTCGTCCTCATGGATACGTATGGGGTGGACTCGTTCGTTGAAGGCGCGATGGGTACCGAGGCTTTAAAGAGATTGGTATTTGAGCCGACGTGTAGCATTGACGGAATTTGGAGTGGCTATACAGGGCCTGGAATGAAGACGATCATACCGGCGATGGCTAGGGCAAAGCTGTCCATAAGACTTGTACCAAATCAAAGCTCGGAAGAGATCTTCGATAAGCTCAGGAATCATCTGGATAAGCAGGGATTCAGCGATATCGAAATGGAGAAAATAGGAACATTCGAGCCGTCAAGAAGCGCTGTTGACAACCCCTATATGGAAGAGGTCGTACAAGCGGTTTTTTCGGTCTATTCTCAGGAACCGCTCATTTTCCCGATGTTCAGCACCGGGGGCAGCGGACCGGACTTCGTTTTCACGCGTAACATGGGCGTACCTTCCGTATGGATTCCCTGCGCGCAGTTCGAAGACAAGAACGCTCACGCTCCCAATGAAAACATCACGGTGGAGGGATTCGTTAATGGTATAAAGTTGACGGCTTCCTTAATAATTGCGCTTGCCAACAAACCTAAAGACGAAATGAAGGCCCTGTAGTGATTAATGTGGCGTGTTTATTTAATGAACAAGTTTAATGAACAAGGGTCATTTTTCCAAGTTTTCGGTATTTCGGCGGGAAAGTTTAAAATCGGTTTGCCGCTTAACAAAATACGGACGCCGCCATGTTGAACTACCATACGCACGTGATCTTTATCCAAAGAAGGGTCGAGGGATTGTGGATGAAAGAAGTCCTATTCGATCGGTTTCCCTGTGCCGTACCGCGTTGAAGCCATCTCCTGAACTTCCAGGAGTGAGGAGTAACAATATATTTCTTGAGAAAGGAAGATATAAATGAGTGATCAGGAAAAACATCTCGTCCATGGAAGGGTGATCGAAACGATTGACCGTCCACCAAGGGACCTGATAAACAAATTTGCAAGGCACGATACGGCCAAGGTGGCGGATTCGATGGCTGGGCAAGGGGTTATGGATTATGAGATAAAACCCCTTACGCCAGAGATGCATATCGCCGGTACGGCACTCACCGTTTTAACGAAGCCAGGCGATGCACTCTTCGTTCAAAAGGCTATTGATTTGACCCAGCCCGGCGATGTCGTTGTGATCGATGCGGGAGGGTTTAAAAACGTCTCGGTGATAGGAGAGCGGTTGGCATATTTCTATAAATTAAAGGGGGCAGTTGGAATCGTCTGTGACGGGGCAGTCAGGGATTCCCAAGGAATCATTGATATGGGTCCTCCTGTCTTTGCCCGTTCACTGTGCATTAATATTTTTGGTTCCACCGGACCGGGAGCTATCAACGTCCCGATTCAATGCGGGGGCGTACTCGTCAATCCAGGAGACATTATCCTTGGGGACCGAGATGGGGTTGTGATCGTTCCCAAAGAAGATGGTCAAAGGATCCTCGAATTGGCAGACAGGCATCTTAAGGGCGAGTTGGTTCGTCTCAAGCGAATTGAGGCCGGGGAGTCGGTGACGGAAGTATTTGATTTAGATCAGAAGATCGTAAGGTGGTCTGGATAACTAAGCAGAAGGAATACCAATTGCTGGGAAATTATGCTAATATGACGACTGAAATATGAAACTAGAATTCCGTTTGTCCAAAGGTCTTCTTTTTAAAGAATTAGATTCAGCCAATTTAGTCTTCGAAAAACGAATACCGTCTATCCCTTTTGCTCGCGGGTTTCTCGGTAGAGCTGCTCCCAATTCCGGTACTATCAGTCTTTACAACCGGGGTATTACCGCGGTTGGTAAAGGAGACAAAAACATTAGTAGAAGGAGGGAAAACGATGGAAAAGAGAGAGCATCTATTCAAAAGGTTGAGAGGTATTCCGGCAATGGTACTGTTCACGGTGATGGTAGGTGGCCTTGCCTCGACGGGATTTTGTGCTGGCAAGTCAGGCGCGATCGTCATTGCTCAGAGCACAGATGCCACCTCGCTGGATCCCGCCTTTCGGGTCGATACGGCAACGGGAAATGTTCAGAAGCACATCTTCGATTCACTTCTGATTCGCAAAGCTGACATGACAATCGGTCCGGGTCTTGCGGAGTCCGTCGAGCGAGTAAGCGACACCAAGTGGATGGTCAAGCTTCGCAAGGACGTCTTTTTCACCAACGGGGAGCCGCTGAATGCGGCAGCAGTGAAATTTTCCATCGACCGCATTCTCGATCCCAAGCTGAAAGCTCCCAGCAAAAGGTGGTGGTCAAATTTCACGAACGTCAGGGTTGTGGACGATTACACCGTCGAGATCACGACCAAGACTCGAGATCCCCTGTTCTATGCTCGGTTGACGCTCCTTGTCATGGTTCCCCCCAAGTACGTCAAAGAGGTGGGTGATACCCAATTCTCCCTGCATCCCATTGGAACGGGACCCTACGAGCTGGTGGAGTGGAAGAAGGATGACCATATCACCCTGAAGGCGAACAAGAACTATTGGAGCGGGATCCCCTCGATCGAGAAAGTAACATTTCGTGTAGTCCCCGAGGAGCTTTCTCGTGTTGCTGCGCTGCAGACCGGGGAGGCAGATCTCGTCGTTGGTGTATCGCCAGCCCAAGCGGAGCATCTGCGCGGAGTGAAGGGACGCCGGATTGAAATGTCACCGACCACCAGGGTGATGTGTCTCCATTTCGACACCGATGTGCCCCCCGGGAATCAGCTCAAATTCCGTCAAGCCGTCGCTTATGCGATCAACCGGGAAGAAATTATCAAGGGATTGCTCAGGGGATTCGTCCAACCAGTCACGTCCGTGTTCAGTCCGGGGATTCCCGACTGGCCGAAGGACATGGATACAAGTTTCCCCTACGACCTGGAAAAGGCGAAGAAACTGGTATCCGAACTCAACCTTGGAGATACCGAGATTGTGATGCGTAGCCCATCGGGGCGCTATCCCCACGATAGGGAAACCGCACTTGCCGTCGGCGGGCAACTCAAGAGAGCAGGGTTGAACATTAAGGTGCGCCCAGAGGAATGGGGCGCGTTTTTCGCTGACCTGAAAAAGGGCAATATGTCGGCCGTCTACCTGATGGGCCAGGGCAATGTGTGGCTTGACCCTTATCCTCAACTGGAAGCCTTCCATCACAGCAAGGGATTCATATCCACCTGGTCGGACCCGGCGTTCGATGCTCTGCTTGAGGCGTCTAACATGGCAGAAGGGGATGCCCGCACCAACATCTTCGGTCAGGCCTTGCAACGGCTCCATGATCAGGTCGGGGCAGTTCCGCTATTTGCCCAAGTATTCATTTACGGGGTCAACAAGCGACTCAAGTGGGGACCCCGCATTGACAACATCATTTGGGCGCGGGAGATGGACTTGACCGAGTGATAAAGGAACCCGATCATAAAGGCAGGGAGGGAAATGCAGGCTGTGTTTCCCTCCCTAATTTTGTGTGTATCTTTCTTATCCAATAGCTATGCAGATTCTTGAAGCCGAAAAAAAGGTCATTCAGCAGCTTGAAAAAGGTTTTGACGGGTACTTGGAGGACGTGCGCGCAGCGATTCGCCAACCAAGCGTGAGCAGGACTGGGGAAGGAGTCGAAAAGATGGCTGTCTGGGTAATGGCGTATCTTCGAGATCTGGGTGCCAAGGCAAAATTGGTCCCGGGAGCTCGCTTTCCCATTATCGAGGGTGAGCTATCCACCTATGGTGCCAAAAAGACATTGCTATTTTATGAACTCTATGACGTCCAGCCAGCGGAAGAAGAGGGTTGGATCAGCCCGCCTTTTGAAGCTGCTATCCATCCAGCCGAAGACGGTGTTGAGAAGATCGTCGGCCGGGGGGCCTTCAATTCCAAAGGACCCATGGTCGGATTCTTGACTGTGTTGCGTGCTTTTCGAAATGCTGGAATTCCTTTACCCGTCAACTTCCGCTTCGTGATCGAGGGGGAAGAAGAGATCGGAAGTCCATCCTTGGAACCATACATTCGCCAGAACCTCGAGCAACTGAGGAAGTGCGACGCCGCCTTCATCCCCTACATGGCTACAAATAGTCGCGGCAAAACCCAGATCCGGCTCGGGTTTAAGGGTCTCCTTCTGCTCGAATTCTCCATAGAAGGTGGCACATGGGGTGGACCTGCCGAACATGATATCCATCCGCAGCATACCGCCTGGATCCATAATCCCACCTGGGAATTACTTAACGCCTTGACCAGTTTGCAATCGCAGGACGGACGTCTCTGTATCAATGGACTCGACCAGTTCGTTACCGGACCGTCAAGAGAGGATCGCGAGCTGATCGAGGAGCTCGCACTTTCCTTCGATCCCGATGCTTGGCTGGAGGAACTAGGTGCCCGCCGTTTTAAGTATCAGCCCGATCCTGTTCGACTATTGACTCACTTGATGTTCGATCCGACGCTTAATATCCAGGCACTTTGGATCGGTCAAACCAAACCAGGCGAGGAACCCCCGATTGTGATGCCCATGCGAGCCGTCGCCCACGCGGACTTGCGATTGGTACCCGAGATGGACGTCGACACCACGGTGAATTGTCTGCACGCGCACCTTGACCATCGAGGTTTAGGGCATGTGAAGGTGCGGTTAAAGAGTGCCTATCCTTGGTCAAAAACCTCGCTCCGCGAGTCGGTGGTACAAAGCTTGGTCGCCGCCTGCCGTAGGCATGCCAAGGAGGTGGAAATCTTTCCGCTGCATGCGGGAGCCGCCCCTCTGTACCTCTTCACTAATATTGTGGGAATTCCCTTTGCCTTCGGAGGATTAGGACACGGCATGCTGGCTCACGTGGCCAATGAATACATCTCAGTGGAGGGACTGCAACTGTTTCAGCGTTCGATGGCGAGCTTTCTATTCGAGTTCGCTGGAAGAGACAGTGAGACCTGATGGTTGCATACATCGTTCGAAGGATTGGCTTGGTCTGCATTGTCCTCTTCGGGGTTCTCACGATCGTTTTCTTTCTCCAACATCTGTCAGGGGACCCGACGGATCTCCTATTGCCCATCGATGCGCCTGAGGAGCTTCGGAGAGAACTGCGTCAAGAGATGGGTTTAGACAGACCTCTCTACCTTCAGTACGTCCGCTTTATTAGCAACGTATTGCAAGGGAACATTGGCGAATCTTATAAATTCAAGCAACCCGCGCTTACGCTCGTCATCGAACGTCTGCCAAATACTGCCCTTCTCGCAAGCACGGCTCTGTTTATGGCTCTCGTTGTCTCGATTCCCCTCGGAATCGTCGCTGGCGTTTACCGAGATTCATGGATAGACACGACGGCAACCGGCGTGAGCCTTATTGGACAGGCCACCCCAGTATACTGGTCAGGCTTGCTCTTCATACTGTTGTTCAGCGTGGAATTGCGTTGGTTTCCGTCCATGGGCGGTGGCTCACCGAGGGCACTTGTGCTGCCCTCTGTGACGCTGGCGGTCTACTCGATGGCGAGGATTACGCGTCTGACGCGCTCGGCAGTGCTCGAAGTCCTAAACCAAGACTACGTGATGGTTGCACGGGCGAAAGGGCTGGCCGAAAGGGTAGTCTTGTTCAAACACGTGCTCCGCAATGCCGCAATTCCTATTGCAACGATGGTCGGGTTGCAATTGGGAGGGCTTCTCGGCGGAGCAGTTCTCACCGAGATGGTGTTTTCATGGCCCGGAATTGGTCGCCTCGCAGTTAATGCTGTTTACAGCCGCGATTTTCCAGTAGTCCAGGCGGTCACGCTGGTAGTCGCGGCCCTTTTCTCCGGGGTCAACCTTCTTGTGGACATCACGTATGCAGTTCTTAACCCACAGATTCGGCTGGATTGAGGAATCAATGTCTCGACTACGGCTTCATTTCGGCACAAAGGGCACAATCGGATTTGCCATAGTTGGAACGGTTTTTCTTTGTGCTGTCTTCGCGCCATGGATAGCACCTCACGATCCCAATCAGCAAAATCTCCTTCACGGCGTCCTCCCTCCGGCCTGGAGCGCAAAGGGAAACCCCGATTATCTCCTGGGAACGGATAGACTGGGACAGGACATACTGAGCCGGATCATTTACGGATCACGGATCTCGCTTATGACCGCTTGCTCCGTTGTCATTGCTTCCGGCATCATTGGTACCATTATGGGATTGTTTGCCGGTTTCTTTGGCAGGGTTGTTCAAAACGTGATCATGCGGCTCGTAGACATCACGCTTTCAATTCCCTTTATCCTGCTGGCACTTGTTGTTTTGGCGGTTTTGGGGCCTAGCGTGCTGAACCTTATTTTGGCCTTTGCGGTGGTTCGATGGGTTCAGTACACACGAATCGCATTTGGCCAAACCCTGGATGTCAAAGAACGCGATTTCATACTCGCCTGTGAGGCTTGCGGTGTATCTCGCCTTGGAGTGATTTTCAGGCACATTTTACCTAACATTCTCTCACCGCTTCTGGTCGTTGCCACATTGGAGCTCGGCTTCGTCATCTTGATGGAATCCGGGCTCTCCTTTTTGGGCCTCGGGACGCCACCAGAGATTCCGTCCTGGGGAGGGATGCTCCAGGAGGGGCGTGCCCAGATTAATATTGCTTGGTGGCTGACGACATTCCCTGGGTTAGCCATCGTTCTTACCGTGATGGGGTTTAATTTCGTCGGGGACTGGCTGCGAGACCGCCTTGACCCGAGAATTAAGTTAGACTGATGACCCACTTTTCCGCCACTCAATTGGCCTGAGACAACGATGCTGTTGGTGGAAGTCCTGAGAAGAAAGGGCCTAGATCGGCTGGAAAGAAAGCTCTTCCAAGGCCCATCCCACCTTAATGCCATAGAGACCGGCTGCAAACTCATCCACTTTTGGGTAGCGGAGGTACCTCGCCAGAACGAACCGGCACGTTGACGGTCAGGAAGACGAGTTTATCATCCCCATCATTCCGGTGACCGTGCTCCGCTCCGCGGGGAACATAAACCAGAGATCCAGCTTTGGCGATGTATTTCTTGTCATTGATTTGGACAGTCATCGTGCCGGAGATAATATAGTAGACCTGCTCAATTTCCATGTGACGGGGGTGCTCCGCTGGATCAGTATAGCCTCCTGGATCAAACTCCTGCACGTGCATCTTCAAACCCTCGGTACCGATGGTGTCCGGAGTGAAGACCCACCAGATGCGCCCATGGTGGTGCCCAGCTGTTTCCCCAGTCCATTCTTCGGGTTGGATGTCATTAAGAGTAACAACGTTTTCCATAGGACCCTCCTCAGTTATCATACAAACTCCCAAAGGCCAGAGTGCCAAACATCACATCTCTGTCTACCACTTCCACTCGTCGGGGGCAAATATTGGCTTGGTTCACCCCCTTTTCCGGGCCAGCAATGTAACACGAAAAACCTAAAGAATCATCTGACCCACGTTGAATGAATGAACTCGCAACCCGTATCTTCCAGGTCTTTGCGAATTTCCGTAATGTTGACGATTTCACCCCGCTCGAGAACTGGCTGGATTTGAAGATGCCACTGGTCGATCTCGGCCACCCGGCACAATACCTCTTCAGCGTCAGGTGGCGGCACCACCACAATCTCTTCCTCATCGGCGACGATTATGTCACCAGGAAAGATGACGCAATGCCCGACCGCGATGGGAACGTTGACCTCCCCTTGCCCCTTCGGACCTAAATTGAAATTGATGGCGAGACCGCGGGCATAGATAGGAAGACCGACCGTCTGTATCTGCTCGACATCATGCACAGCGCCATCGACGATCACATCGTATTTAGCTGAATAAGTCAAACATTCTGTCAATCAGCACTAGATGCGACCATAACTGGTGATGAGGATGATAAAATGACGATGGAGTACTGCCTTGATCGCTCCCGGCTCTGATCATTGCACTTCGCAGTGCCTTCTTCGGGGCTTTTGGGCATCCATCTTTAAACCCAGCATAACCTATCAACCAGCAGAACCACCATATATTAAGCCATCCGCAAAATAGAGCGGGATAGACCCTGGAAAGCATACTTCTGTCGATTTGTTTCTTCTTATGGTACGGGATAGTTTACCAAGGGCAATGCTATGAGCTATTCCATTTTTACAGGGCTTTGAATGCAAAATAAGGTGCGGCATCATCATAGGTCTATTTCTTTTGTAACAAATTCGCATTGGGATGATTCTCAAGGGGTCTCCCATCCGCGATCCATTTCCTGATAGGAGGAATATCACGGAAGCGATCATGCACTTTTTTCAAAAGATCTTCAGAATCATCAGGATCGATTACAGCAATCCCATCGTCATCTGCCACAATAAGATCACCGGGGTGAACAACCACTCCGCCGCAGTTTATGGGAGTATTAATTTCTCCTCCTTTATCCAGCCTTCTTCCCACCAATCCTGAAATCCCTCTCGCAAAAACCGGCCATTTCATATCGGTAATCTCAAGGCTGTCTGTAACAGCGCCATCTATAATCAATCCTGCCACACCCTTCACCTTGCAAAACAGTGTAACGGCTCCGCCCCAGCACGCATACTGGATGTCCCCGCAACGATCTATGACAATTACGTCGCCAGGTTCTACTAATTCGACGACCTTACGGTTGAGACTGGTGTCTCCGGGAAGCATCTTCGCCGTAAACGCGAGCCCTACTAGCTTGACATCTCTGTAAACCGGTTTGATACCGGGATCCATAAAGCTGGACGCTTCCATAATATGGCCGATGTCACCCACACTAATCTCTCTAAAAGCTTCTATAATAGCTCTATTTATGGTTTCAACTCTTTTATTGATAACTACCAATGTTTTGCCCTCCTTTCAGAAAAATTGATGAGTTTGAGGTAGAGTGTATGTTGTCAAGAAAACTAAATTCGTCAAGATCCAAATTGCAAGGAGACCTGTAACAAACCGCTCACCCTTCACGATAATTTTTATTTCTTTGCGAGATGTGTCAATCCAAAGATTTAATAAGGGTTGCTGCCTTTTAGAGCTTGAATTTTTATCATGGCAGAAAAAAATTGTCAAATTGAAATTTCTAGAATCTGTGGTCCAGTAATCTCAAAAGCTGTTATTAATTTACTCAATAACGATCGTATGAGAAAACAATTCCAAATCGAAGAATAACCCTGATGCTTCTCGCTACGCATTTTTTACATTGGAAATTGATCTTTTAAGCCATTTGACTCTATCTGGCAAAACCTTAAGCGGTTGTAACGGTTTCCTACTTCTTGCTCAATAGAAGGCACCGAAGTCTCTGGGAGTAACTGCATTAAATATTCCTCAGCTCTTCTCCTTAAACTCCTCCCTCACCCTCTTCATCAACTCCGGGTCACACATGAGGTCCACAGCCAGCATGACCAGTGCCTTGGCACCCTTGGTTGCTGCGTCTAAGGCCATTGGCCCAAGGGTGGCCTCCGCCATTTCGGGTGTGTGCAGTGGATAGTCGCTGTTATTAATCTTGAGATAAGGATGGATGGACGGAATCTTCTGGCTCACATTTCCGAAATCTGAACTTCCCCGGCTGTATTCCTCGTAATAATCCACGGCGATTCCCAGCCTCTCATAGTTCCTGATGAAAGCCTCCATCATTGCCCGATTCATTTTCGAAGGGAGATAAATGGGGCTTGGTTGGGAACATTGGACTCTGGCGCCGGTCATTGCCGCAGCCCCCCGGGCAATATCCTCCACCCGCTTCCTGAGTTCAAAAAGATAATCCATGTCAACTGAGCGAATGTAGAAGCTCCCTTTTGCGTAATGGGGTATGATGTTTGGCCTGTTGCCGCCATGAAGGATTATCCCGTGGATGCGCGTGCCATCCTTCACCTGTTGACGCATGGCATTGATGCCGTTGTAAGTCAAGATCAGCGCATCCAGGGCATTGATTCCTTTTTCGGGGACTGAGGCATGGGCTTGTTTGCCATGGAATTCGATGTCAATGGGAATTCGACCGTTATGACCCCACGCAATACGATTATCCTTGTCGGGATGAATCATGAAAAATGCGTCTACGTCATCAAAGGCGCCTTTCTCAAGCATGATAACCTTACCACCTCCACCTTCCTCACCCGGTATTCCAATCACCATAAGGGTCCCATTTAACTCGTGTATCTTGGGAGCCAAAGCTCGAAATGCCGCCACAGCCATGGCTGCAATGACATTGTGGGCACAGCCGTGGCCGATTTCCGGCAGTGCATCATACTCGGCGCAGATACCAACCCTGGGAGAATCAGAAGCTCCTGTCAGAGTTGCCTTAAAAGCGGTAGGGAGGGCAGCCACTTCCTTCTCCACCTTAGCTCCTACCTCCTCCAGGAGTTCAGCCAGGAATTTCGAAGCGAAATACTCCTCCATCCTGGTCTCCGGGTGGTCGTAAAGTCCCTTTATAATTCTCTCCATCATCGGCCGCTGTTCCTCTACTCCTTCCATGACACGCTTCTTCAACTTCTCACAAACTTCTCCACTAGAATCTGCCATAACTGAACTTCTCCTTTCCAACTATGAGATATCGCTTTTGTTCCATAGATCTGCGATATAGCCCTGAAGTAAACTACTATCGCCTAGAGGCGATAGTTTTGCATTGCGGTTGCAAGGCGCAAAGTAACCACGTCCAAACATGTGCCAGACCGCAAAACGTTCGCCCAAACCTCTTATGCCCCACGAGCATCTTGCGAGAAGTTCCGCCATTGAGCAGCTCCGCAAATTGGCTTACGGAAATGTCCGCAGGAACGGAGACAAAGATATATAAGTGATCCCTTTAAATATGCCCTTGATGATCTCCACATTCTTGGTTTTACAAATCCCCGCGGATCACGTGCTCCGTCTATCCACGCTGATGAGGCCAGCCATTGATTCATGTCTAACTTTTCGCAAATTCTTCCTTTACCTCCTGTAGTAGTTCGGGGTTGGAGAGAAGATCCGCAGCTGTCATGGCCATGGCCTTTGCAGCGTTCAGTGTGGCCTCGAACGCTNNATTTTGAAGAAAGGATGGATAGAGGGAACCACTTTACTTACATCCCCCATGTCCGTGGAGCCGGCCCGGCCATGCTGGGGCAGTTCATCAATGGTAACCCCAAGGCTGCGTATATTTTCGCTGAAAAGGGCATCCATGCGGCGGTTGTGGTTCATTGCCCGAAAGCCCTCGGAAATCCTGCACTCTGCGGTGCACCCCGTCATAATCTCAGCGCCTTTGATGCAATTGATGACCTTATCCATAACTTCCCTTGTATATTTATCGTCCGAAGCTCTCACGCATATAGTGGCTGAGCATGCGTCGGGGATTACGTTCTTGGCTCCTTTGATCTCCAGATCCCCCCAGTGAACTCTTGCATCCTGACGAAGCTGCTGGCGCAAGAAGCTGATTCCAGTGAAGGTAAGCTGCATGGCGTCGTAGGCGTTGATGCCCAGATGCGGAGCGGAGGCTGCGTGAGACGATTTTCCGGTAAACCGCACGGAAACCTCATTTACAGCCAAGAATGGCTTTCCCAGCCAGGTGTTACCGTGGGGGTGGACTATCATGGCCGCATCCACGTCATTGAAAATTCCCGCAGTAACAAGTCGCATCTTACCGCTGTCGGACAGATTCTCCTCGGCGGGCGTACCGATGACGCTCACCCGTCCCTTTAGTGACTTCATGATTTGCATTATTGCCAATCCTGCTGCTAGAGCCGCCGTGGCGATCAAGTTATGCCCGCAAGCATGACCCAGACCAGGTAGTGCATCGTACTCGGCCAAAATGGCAATATGTGGTCTATCCGCCTCATTAGTTATAAACGCCTGAAAGGCAGTCTCCACCTCCCCTACAGGGTATTTCACGTTGAATCCATGCTTTTCCAAAGCCTCCACAACCTTCTTGGAGGCTTTCTTTTCCTGAAAGCCCACCTCTGGGTTGTCGCAAATATAGTTGCTGATTTCCTGCAGTTCACCCCTGATCATATCCAGGTGTTCCTTAATCTTTCCCTTGATCTTATCCATATTTGCCTCCTGCCGAATGATCTATTAATAGATTTATGATCTCTCACCCTAAGAATCAATTTGGATGGTGACGAAATCAGGCTTTTTTGATTCTTATGTCTGTTGAAGTCTTTGTTGGGGGTTTTCCAGAGAATGAAACCCAGAAGTAGGTAACCGAATAGCGAATGCCTGTTTTTATGATCCCTTCTTCGGCGAGGCGCCGCTCAGAGTCGTATATCGGGAGAGCAAAGGTGAATTTTACGTGGCCCACCTTATTGAGGCGCCGAGCAACGTCAGTATCTTCTCCGTAAAAATCAATGGTGGTATCAAATCCGCCAGTCTGCTCGAACGCAGGCCTTTTGATGAAAAAGTTTCCTCCTTGGGCCATCGAGCTCACTCTAAAGACGAACCGGTTAATGAGATAGACGCCAAAGGCGAACCCGTAGAAGAGCTTTACGAAAGTGCGCTTCCAAATGGAGAGGTCATAGTAGATGAACGGCCCGCTGAGGCAAACGAGGTAAGGATCTTCCTCGAATTCCCTCAGCACCTCCTCAATCCATCCGGGAGTTAACATTGTGTCGGCATCGATATTGGCGGCAAGGTCCCCCGTTGCTCTTTCGAATCCAGCCTGCCGGGCGACGACAAGCCCCTTTTTCGGCTCATCGATTACTACGACCCCTGGGTATTTCCGCGAAATCTCCCCTGTGGCATCGGTGCTCGCGTTGACGACTACAATGATTTCGACATTGTAGGAATCTCTTTCCAGTTTTTTCATGATCGACAAGAGGCACTGACCGATGTTTTCCTCCTCGTTATGTGCAGGAATGACGAAGCTGAGCTTCATTTTCTGATTATGAAGTCTTTATGGCTTACCCTTTTTGAATGCAATAACGACCTCCCGTGGCAATGCCATCATTTTCACTTTTTCCTTATATTATAATTGAAACCCTTCATCTCGAATCGACTGTTTAACATAGATTTGCCTGCAATCAGCATATTTGGGAAATCTTTCGTGAATCCATTCATATATCCTCATAAATATCGGATCTCCATCTTCTTTCGAAATACGAACAACCCCCAAGCCTTCCATTTTCCTTTAAAACCCTCTTGGTCTCAGCGAGAACTTTTGAAATTTCAGGTGTATCGAAGAGCTCAAGGGTGAAGCTCATAAACGAGGCATCGAATTTATTATCCTTATGGGGCATTTTAAATGCGTCCCACAGTATAGCTCAACCCTATCTGAAAGGCCATCCTCTTTTGGCCTACATTTGCTGACCTCCGTCATCCCAGAGGATATGTCTATGCCATAGACCCTGCCACTCTCACCAACAAACTTGGCGATCTGCTTCAACCAATGCCCGGTTCCAAAGCCGACCTCAAGAATGGTCTCACCGCTCCTAATGTTTAGCAGCTCAAGCGCCATATTCCTATATTTTTTCACGTACGTCCCGGCAATATAATCGTAAAACCAGCTCATTCTGTCGTAGCTTTCCTTTGCCTGAGCCTTGGTTCTATATACCCTTAGTATTCAATCTTTTTGAAGATTTATTCGTTTCCCGGCAAGGGTCAGACAAGATATTGTTAATTATTCAAATTTTCCGCTTGATCTGTCAATCAAGCTTAATCCCGGGCAGATTTTAAACTCATAACAGGAATCTGGGAAAAAAAGGGGACGCCTCGCTAAGCACATCAGGACGCTCCACCCTTCATATATACAAGTTCTCAGGACCTTAGGGCTCGCCTTAGCTGCCAACGGCTCCCTCTTAGTGGTTCTGCTCTTCGGAAGGCATCTCTCCGACTTCTTGGAGAGAAAATGGAGTAGTATGGAGCGGATCGAGACTCGGAGAGTCTGCACTTGAGTAATAGGTTCAAAAAAATCTTGACATAGATGTGCCACAAGCTCAAAATAAACAACTAGCTTCCTAGTAATTATCGGCCTTGAAAGAATCCGTCTTGAAAGCCTTGGAGGGAAGGCGATTGTGAGAAATATGTTCGTCCAAGCCCCCCAATGATTCAATTGAGTGAATGAGATGACTGGGAAAAGGCCAGAATATGAAATTATGGAAGAGAGATATGGAACGATCTCTGCCGATACATTCAAACGCCTCTTCTTACTCAATTTGGTCGATGGGTTTCGAGATGGCTCATATGGCTTGATGAGGCTTCACAAAATCGCATACATTGCTGAGCGCGATCCGGACGGAATGAAGGTATTCGAGTTCAAGCGATATTTACACGGGCAATACAGCGAGACTCTGGACATGATCAAGGACCAACTGATCTCAATGCGTTATATTTCGGTACTCCCTCTTGAAAAGGCAAAAACTATACATCTTAACCTTCCCGATGGTAAAGAATTGGCTTTGAATGTGGGCGGCAACCTATACACAATCACAGATCGTTCGATCATGAATTTCTATAGGGATGCGCTAAGGCGCATATCGACCGATTTGGAAAAAGCAATATATCGAGCAATTAAGGAATATGGCTATCTCCCTGAGGATGAGTTACTACGGCGCTGTTACGAGTTTCCCGAGTTTGTTGAGACCCAGTTCGAAGATACAATCTTTGAATCTAGATTGCCTGATCAAATCAGAGCAATTGGCCTTTCGCAGGATGATTGTGAGGAATTAGAATTATCGCTCAATCCGAAATTCGTCTCCGCCATGGCTAGGATTGCTGAAGGGATGGACCGATCAAGGATTGACATGGACAAGGTAGAAAGACTGCCGTGGATAGGATAGCAACGATTGTCCAAGTCATATAGATTCCTCGTACACCGCATTTTCAAGCAACAAGCCGAAGCATTCCTCGAACAACATCCCTCTCATTGGAATTCCTTCATGGACCAATGTCGTAAAGCGTGTGCTGATCCTTATAAGGGAGGGATCCCATTAAAGCATGTCGTGTCCGAAGAATTAAGAGGGAGAATATACCGTCTGTGGGTCGCTGGTCCTAGGGGGTTTCGATTCATATATCTCGTGGATCGTGCCACGGAGACAATTTTGCCCGTATTTCTCTCATTAAAAGCTCGGCCCTACATAGATTATGGTAAGCTGCCCTGGCAAGAATACGCCAGGGAGATATATGATGATTACGTGCAAAACAACATCGATGCATTCAAGATCTGGTTGGTTCCAGAGTAAAATCAAATTGAACATTTTCCGCCTAAGAGCGCAGAAATTTGCGTTTTTTACAAGTGAATGGTGTTACGAGCGACCAAAATGGCAAAACTACCTGACCCCAAAGAGATCCCGCATCGCAAATAGATTGGCTAGAGGATAAAGGTGTAGTTGTCCTATCCGATCGTCATCTGTCGTATCCCCCACCGTAGAGTCTGCTTTTCCCTCCGTTTCTGAAAGTTAACTTCAAGCATACTCCTATCTGGAAAGGGTCGGCTCCCCAGGATTTTTTCAAATCTCGCGGGTAGGAATCCTAGAGTTGTACGGTCAGGGGGGGCGTGGGATGATGGTCACAGCCAATAACCGTTAGCGAATGATTTCGGGATGCTATTGGTTATTGACTGTACACTAATTGTATAGTAAACAGCCAAAAAGAGACAGTATTACCTGGAATTGTGAATGTTTTCTAACCCATAAAATCTTAAACAATCATAACCAGTTAGCACCAAAAGGGGGGAGGGCTGGCTGTTTTGTTTTTGATTTGTAATCAGATGGTTGGCGGTTCAAATCCGTCCGGGGGCTCCAGATTTCAATAACTTACAGACTCCGATTTTCCACTCTAACTATTCTCTAACTAAAAATCAGGTTCCTAGTTTCTCTTTTTTCCTATTGCACCTTGCTCAGAGATTCTAGAGCCGCCTTGGTGGATTCCACTGAAAGGTGGGCATAGCGGTGGGTAGTTGAGGGGGTTGAGTGGCCAGCCACTCTTCCAACGAACTCTAAAGTGAAACCCGCCTTGACCATGTCTGTGATGGCTTTGTGGCGGATATCGTGAATCCTCACATCCTTCGCCCCTGCCTTCTTGCAGGCAGTATTCCAAGCAGTTTTTATAGATGTGTATGGGCTAGCATCTTCCTTGCAAAACACCCAGGGGCTGAGGATCTTTGAAGCTCCCCTTTTCAACTTCAGCCTCGAAAGAACAGCAAACAAAGGATCGTTGATCCAGATATTGTGCGGGACTTTCTTGGTTTTGGACACCTGCTCGAAAGTTATGGTCCGTTCCCTCAGGTTGATCTGTTTCCAATTGAGCCCGAGAATCCTTCCTGACCTTTGAGCTGTATGGTAAAGGACATCCATAATGTCTGCTAGGTGGCGAGACTTTTCATGGGAACGGGCAGCGTTCTTTATTGCTTCAAATTCCTCGTCGCTGATGTAGCGGTCCCTCTTAATTTCAGAGAAGCCCTCAATCCCTTGAGCCGGGTTATGATCCAAATATCCCCATCGAATCGCTTTCTTAAAGGTGTGGCGAAAAAGGGCTACTTCACGGTTGATCGTCGCCCCTGAAATCGTTTTTCCGTGCTTTGTCCGTTGGGCTTTCCGCCAATCTTGATATTGGTAAATGTCTTGTGTCGTGATTAGATCGATTTTCCGGTCCCCAAAGTAGGTCAGCAAGGACTTTGTGTTAGTTAGGTCAGCCTCCTAGGATCGCTTCAAAGGAGTAACTTCGGATAAGTATCTTTTAATCAGCTCTCTGAAAGGTAGTGACTTACCTATGACCTCCCGAACCCGGGAATCAAGTGAGAGTAAAGCGACTTTTACCTTCGCCAGGATTAGTTCCGCTTGCCGAAGATCAGAGGTTCTTGTGGACCTGTATATAAGTTTCCCACCAATTCTGGCCTTGACGTACCAGTTCTTGGATTTTCTCTGTTTTACGAGACCCTCAGGGGCTTTGTACCCTTTCTTTCTTCCCATGTTATACTTGATCCTTCCGAAGTACCGCTCAGGAACGGCGGCTGTTATTATGTACTCTTTCTATAATTTCGTCAATTACTGAATTGATGTCTGCTTGAGAAATGAGACTGGCTTGGTTCTCCTCGATCCAGCCTCTCAGGGAATCCTCAGGGAACCTCCATAGTCTTCCAACCTTGACGGCAGGAAGCCTTCCCTGCCTCGCAAGCTCGTTGACCTGGCGAACCTTCACGTTAAAAAGTTCTGAAACCTGTTCAGCAGTCAAAAGATGTAGGTTCTTTTTATCCAATTTCAAACCCCCTTAGAATGATGCAAATCGCTTCAGATATTCAGCAGCCACTTTCAGCATGTATAGGCGCTTATGCAGGGGACTGACGATCCCCTGTTTGTTCCTAAGCGATTGGTTTTTATTGTTTTTCCCTGCCATGTAACCATGATGTAACCGCCCCAATAAAAAAGGGGGGAAATGCCCCCCACTTTTTGTCGATCCTCATATTAATAAGACGGATAGCCCCGATTTTTCTTATGCTTCCATGATCCACTCATTTCCGATCGATAGTTTCTTCTGATCGTGATATAAATAACTCTAACCAATAAGAATGTAGGGCAAGAGCGATGCTCGCAGAGCTTCAGGGACAGATTGAAAGGATTACATATACCAACGAGGATAATGGCTTCACCATCGCCAAGGTTAAGGTTTACGGGCAACGGGATCTCGTTACGGTAGTGGGAACACTATTGGCCCCCATGCCTGGAGAGATCATTAAGATGAAGGGTGAGTGGACCAATCATCCGCGGTATGGCGAGCAGTTCAGGGTAGTGCAGTACAACTCCATGGTCCCGGCCTCTGTTTATGGTATCGAAAAATACCTGGGCTCTGGGTTCATCAAGGGCATTGGCCCCATCATGGCCAGGCGAATCGTCGAGAAATTTGGCAAGGATACGCTCGATATCATCGAAAACGAAATAGAAAAGCTCGCCGAGGTTGAAGGCATTGGCCAGAAGCGAATCGAGATGATCAAGAGGGCCTGGGATGAGCAGAAGGAGATTCGGGAGGTGATGGTCTTTCTCCAGACCCATGGGGTCAGCTCAGGCTATGCCACCAAGATTTTCAAACACTATGGCAGCCAGTCCATCGGAGTGGTCAAGGAAAACCCGTACCGCTTGGCCACAGACATTTTTGGCATCGGTTTTGTCACCGCTGATCGCATTGCCGAGAAGTTGGGATTCGCCAAGGATTCTGAGCCGAGGGCGGAAGCAGGGATTCTCTATGTCCTTCACCAGCTCGCTGATGAGGGCCATGTCTACTACCCGTATGAACCCCTTATAGAGAAGTGCCAGGAGATTCTCCAGGTGGACCGGGAGGTAATTGTCAAGGCCTTTGGCACGATTGCCTTCGACAAGAGGATTATCATCGAGGATTTGAACGAGGATATTGAAGAGTTTCGGGAAAACAACAAGGCCGTCTACCTGGCCAAGTTTCACGTTTCCGAGACCAGCATTGCCACCCGCCTGCAAAGGCTTATCACCGCCCCAAAGCTCATCAGAAAGATCGACACGGAGAAAGCCATCGAGTGGGTCCAGGGGCAACTTGATATCACCCTGGCCGAAAAACAGGTGGAGGCGGTGAGGTGTGCCGCCAAAGACAAGGTGCTGGTGATCACCGGTGGGCCGGGAACCGGGAAAACCACGATAATCCATGCGATTCTCAAAATCTTCCAAAAGCTCGGGGTGAACATGATGCTGGCTGCCCCCACCGGCAGGGCGGCCAAAAGGATGAGTGAGGCTACCGGGCATGAGGCGAAGACTATTCACCGCATGCTGGAATACAGCATCCAGAAGGGGGGCTTCCAGAAAAACGAGGAAAGCCCATTGAAATGTGACCTGCTGATCGTTGACGAAGCCTCGATGATAGACATCGTGTTGATGCACCACCTCCTGAAGGCCATCCCTCCCCAGGCCACCTTCATTCTGGTGGGAGACGTGAACCAGCTCCCTTCTGTTGGCCCTGGGAGCGTTCTCCGAGACATTATCGCATCAGGTGCGGTGAAGGTGGTAGAGTTGAATGAGATTTTCCGCCAGGCTCAGGAAAGCTCGATCATCGTCAATGCCCATAAGATCAACAACGGGATATTCCCCTCATTGCAGCCCTCGGGGGAAAAACTGGACGATTTTTACTTTCTCGAGCAGGAAGATCCGGAAGAGGTACTGAGGATAATACTAGAGCTTGCCAAAGACCGCATCCCCAAGCGTTTTGGGCTCGATGCCCTCGATGACATCCAGGTACTGACTCCCATGCACAAGGGTGTTGTGGGGGCAGGAAACCTCAATGTGGAACTTCAAAAGGTGCTCAACCCGGGAGAAGTCGAGCTGACCCGAGGTGGCAGGAACTTCAGGGCAAACGACAAGGTCATGCAGATCAGGAACAACTACGAAAAGGAGGTGTTCAATGGCGACATTGGCCGGATCGCTAGGATTGATTCTGAGGCCCAGGAGGTGATTATCGTCTTCGACGGCCGCGAAGTGGTTTACGATTATCCAGACTTAGACGAGATTGTTCTGGCCTTTGCTGTTTCTGTGCACAAATCGCAAGGCTCCGAATATTCCGCTGTGATCATCCCTATTTTGACCCAGCATTATGTCCTTTTGCAACGGAACCTTATTTACACTGCGGTGACCAGGGGCAGAGAGCTGGTAGTGATGGTTGGCACGAAGAAGGCCCTAGCGATTGGAGTAAAGAACGACAAAACACAGAAGCGCTATACCTATCTGAGACAAAGGCTTGAGCCACCGACGACATTGAAAGGGTAATTGATTCTATCGCAATTCGTTAGTTTTGGGGCAGGCTGGGGAGTTTCTAATACAGTTAGAATTAGTTAGGACAAAGGCAGCTGAGATATCAGGAGACCGCCATGAGGAGGCTCTTTCGTTCCCAGTATTGGCTTCACTCACAGTGCCTTTCTCATTAGCATGAAGTTTAGATAAAAGAACCCCCAGGAAACAGACTTGAAAGGAGCTTCATGGCCATTACCTGGGGGTTAGACAATTTTCACTTCCCGATTGGAGACAACCTTCGTGGTGTTAGCAGACTGCCTGACTTGTGTATTATAGCGGTTGCCCCAACCCTAAAGCCCGAAGTGTGGCTTCATCAGGGCCACGTCCCGCACAACAATCGGCCAGCTTGCCATCAATCACCACGGAAGGAACCGAGCGAATGCCCAGGCTCTTGGCTCGGCTTGCAACATCTGGGTTCTTCATATCCAAGACGCTGACTTCGCAGGATGGACACGCAATTCGTTTGACAAGCTCGATGGTGTCCACACATGCGGGACAACCGGCACTGAAGACCTCAATCTTGCGCCTGTTAGTCATAATTATCACCCCCATTCTGAGGTAATGTGTGCTCCCTTGTGGTAAATACATAGCAGTCCTGTGGGAACACAGACATGACAGAAACCGCTATGGGCGCCATAGATAAGTATAAGCTCCGTACCTAAGTACGGAGTCAAGTCTTTTTTGAACTTATCTTTTTTTTCAGCGTTCGTGGAAGTAGTATTGTTAACCCTCGGTTGGGGCTTCGCATTTAACGAAGGCTACTCAGTGTTAACAGCGTACTGAGTGATCTCCATATTGCAGCTCTGGTGCATTGAGCACCAAGCCTGACATTTTTCCGCCCATTCCCTCTCCTCATACTTGAACCCACATTTTTCACACACGAAATAGATTTTACCTTCGTCTCCCGGAGTTACTTTCATTTGGTGCTCCCCAGAATGAGAAACTGATATTCATTCGGCCGTTTACTCCCTTACTCCGTGGGAATTATGGTGCATTTGTAGGGAAGATTTCTGTCTTTTCCTATGGCCTCAATCCCCTCGAATATCCTTTTCAGTGAGATGATTCCGGGGATGTAGCTCAGCTCGAACTCCTCCTGGTCGGCCACATATTCAATTTTTCGGATTCCTTCCATTCCCTCCAGGACGGATACGATGCCATCGGGTCACCCCGTTCAGGTGATGGCCCCTCGTTTCACCATCCCTTCAACCTTAAAGAGGACTTTCTCAACTTCCGCCATCCGGTCCCTCCATGAGCTTGGCCTTGAAACCGACCTTGCTAATAGTGGTTATCATATCTTCAACCGTAACCCTCTCCGGATCGTAAAGGACATCAGCCCTTTCCTCCTTGAAGCTCACGGTCGCTTCCTTGATGCCGTCGAGCCCTTCCAGGGCCTTTTTGACCACAGCGGGTCAGGCCCCACAGGTCATGCCTTCCACGGCCAAAGAGGCCTTTTCTAATTGGCCAGCAGCAGCGCTATTCGAGAATCCAAAAGCTACGATGAGGATTAAGAGCCAAACAGATAATGTGAAGAATAACCTTGCCATGATTTTCCTTCATGAGGACTACTTCACCCCAGTAATAAGAGAGGCCGTGAACTCCGGCATAATCTGTAAGAGAACCGCAATCGCAACCATCACGGTAGCAACGATCAAAAGGGCCAGGTTGATATTCTTTCCCACCATCCTACAACCCATTGCGGCACACTTCCTCTTTTCTCTAAAAAAGAGGACATAGCCGATCGCAACACCCGCAATACCTACAGGGATGAAAATGTAGCTGTACCTCATGGTGTACATCATGAAGGCCCCGCTCCCGAGTCCCAGGATGATTACCAGCAGAGGGAATAGGCAACAAAGAGAAGCAACAATGGCCGATGGCACGCTCACAAGAGTTGACTTGAAACTACCAAGGTTCATCTGTGTTCCTCCTTCAGATCTCCAGTCAAACTTTCGATAATGGGGCATTCGGTTAAGGGTCCATCGCCCTGGCACTTCCCTGCCAGATCTAGGAGGATCTCCCTCAATTTTGTAAAATGATCGATTTTCGTCTCAATCTCTCGTACCTTCTCCAGGGCGAATTGCCTCACCTCCTCACATCCCGCCTGTTGGCCATCCGAGAGGGTAAGAAGTTGGCCTATTTCCTTCAGGCTAAAACCAAGGTTCTGTGCCCGTTTGATGAAGCGGATTCTCTGGATGGCTTCAAGGGGGAATTGGCGATATCCCGACTCCCGCCGTGGCGGTTCCGGGAGAAGCCCACGTCTTTCATAGTATCGGATAGTCTCAACGCCGACGTGGGCTTCCTTGGCCAACTGACCTATCGTAAAACTCTTCATGATTTACCTCCTATCCATAAATATAAACCCTGTACTTAGGTACAGAGTCAAGACTTCCCCTCAATTTTTGTTCAACGGAGCGAATGGGGCAAAGAAGGATACCGAGGGTTGTGTCTATGCTACTTCAAAAAGGTTGAAGAGATGAGGGAAAGAAAGGTGGGAGGTCTATTTGACCTGAAGGATATTGGTCTTCACACGGTCTGTCGACTTGTTAGGCACAGCTGCTCTCATTTCGGACCTTCACTGAAATCCTCTGCAAGAAGCGCTGGCTCAACCCAATCCTTTGCCCCAGGCGGAGGGGGACAAAGATTGCGCCACTCTTGATATGCTGCTTCGTTGGGACAATCCATGACCAAAATGAATTCATCACGCTCTTGGAGAATGAAAAAATCTCTCAGACGAACACCCGGCACTTTTGCCGCCGTTTCACGGATATGGCTAAGTATAGACTGTAAATCATTCCAACTGCCTAACTTATGCTGGACATGTTTGAGGAAAATCATTTAATTTACTCCTCTTTATTATCAATAGATGTTGAAAGGCCGTCCGATGTGTAGCTATACCGACTCAGTGTAGAGTTGGGCATGTCCAAATTTTCCCTTCCTATGTTAGGTCTTCACCTTCTCAACTACCTTAGCCATAAAATCCTCCTTCTCTTCCTCTGTCATTCCGGCAGAACCCTGTCCCATCAAGGTAGTAACCATTTTCAACACAAAATCAACTCGCTTTTCCTTCGGGATATTTGGAAGCATCATCTTCAGACACCGGGGCATCATTTCCGTCATCATCTGGGGCATCATCGGCATTTCCATTTCCTTATCACTTCCCATCATTTTCGACATCATCCCCATCATACCGCCTTCGCCTTCACCGCCACCCATCATGCTCATCATCATCTTGGGCATCATCTCCATCATATTGATCCCTTCCATCATCCTGGGCATCATCTCCGCCATCATTTTTTTCCTATCGTCCACTGTCATATCACTAAAGAACTTATCCATCATTTTACCCATCATCTCCTCTTTCTCTTCTTTACTCATCCTCCCCATCATAAACTCCATCATTTTTTCCATGATGCCCATTTTCTTCCCCCCTTCTGATGTGGAAAGCCTGCTCAATCCTTTTTTTTCCAATATTGGGGAAAAAATAACATAAGTCAACAAAAATCAGGATGCTGCTTTCGAATACAAGATGAAGTATTGCATGGGGAGAGAAACGAAAAGTATTGATTTGCGTTAGAAACCTTGCATTCATTGGGATCAGGAGAATTTCAAGGATCCAGTTAGCGGTCTTGATGTTGGGATTCTATTCAGTTAAGGCAATGGCCGATCAACTTGGTCA
>JABAOH010123435.1_pt3 | contig 38497 bp, 35 predicted proteins | sample 7062181 | NCBI WGS metagenome assembly JABAOH01 (sample SAMN14538630, study PRJNA623070) | marine sediment metagenome | biome: marine biome [ENVO:00000428]; feature: marine pelagic biome [ENVO:01000023]; material: deep marine sediment [ENVO:00002113]; isolation source: pool of 5 deep marine... | reverse complement strand
GGGTTGGGGAGGGGGCGGCCTGACGCAATACGGGAGGCGGCGCGGTTTACTCATTCAGCCCCCAAGCCCCGCCTGGATGGCCTCGAGGACACCCTCGGTATTGCCGAGAACCTCGTTGTTCCGGAACCGGATGACGCGATAGCCCCGTGCTTCGAGGTGTTCCGTGCGTTCGGCATCCTTCACGCGTTCCGCCGCATGCCGGCCGCCGCTTGACCGCCCCGCCCCGCCGGCCCCGCCCCGCCCCTGTGCGAAAAAACCGGTGCACGTGCGGCCCGGGCCTGTATGATTGGAAGTGCGGCGACGAACAGGGGGGCACAGGCCATGCACGACGAATACGACGACAACGGCTGGACTGCGGGGTTCCGCTCCAGGCGCACCTGGATCCGCGGCTTCTTCATGCTCGTGTTCTTCGTGATCCTGTGGTTCGTGCGGCTGTTCCTGATGCTGGTCGCGGTCTTCCAGTTCGGCGCCCAGCTGATCATGCGCCGGCCGGTCGCCCGCGGCCNNGCCCGCGGCCTGCCGCTGGGGCGCAGCCTTTCGACCTACCTGGAGCAGATCGCGCTGTTCCTGACCTACAATAGCGAGGACAAGCCGTTCCCCTTCGCGCCGTGGCCGGACCCGGGGCCGGGCGCGGAAGACGAGAGCGAGGAAGGCGAGGACTGGGAGGCCTACGAACCGCCGGCACCGGAGCCCGCGCCGCCGCCCGCCGCGGCGTTCGAACCCGAGCCGGAACCGGAACCCGAGCCGGAACCGGAACCCGAGCCGGAGCCCGAACCGGAGCCGGAGCCGAAACCCGCGGCGAAGGCCAAGGCCAAGCCGAAGGCCGGGCGCAAGAAGAAGGGCGGGTCGAAGAAGGCGACGGAGAAGGCCGACAACCCGGGCGAGGACGCATCTGACGACGCCGAAGACGCCGACGACTCCGCGGCCGACAACCCGGACGAGGACGCGGCCACCGACGAGCCCGGCGGCCGCCCGCCGCCCCGCCCCGACGCGTGAGGACGTGCTGACACGGCAAGGCTGACGGCCGAAGTCCCCGGCGCGGCAGACGACGCTGGGCCGCACGACGACGGCCGAGAGCTACGATTACGATGCGTTCTCGAACCGCCTCCTGTCGGTGGCGTCCGCGGGCGACCGGCGCGGCGGCGGCGCGCTCCGCGAGCTCTCCTACGGCGACAGCGGCAATACGGCAACCGACGGCCGGGACGGCCGCGCGCTCGCCTACGAATACGACCAGGCCGACCGGCTGGTCGCGGTCAGCGACGGCGGCGTCGAGATCGCCCGCTACGTCCACAACGCGCTCGGTCAGCGGGTCGCCAAGGACGCGAACGGCGGCGTCGTGCACTACGTCTACGATACCGCCGGCCGGCTGATCGCCGAGCATGACGGCGCGACGGGCGCCGTCATCGCCGAGTATGTGTGGCTGGCCGGCGCGCCGCTGGCGTATGTGCGGGGCGGCGCGACCTACTGGGTCCACGGCGACCATCTCGGCACGCCGCAGCTGCTGACCGACGGCGCGGTCGCCCCCTCCCCTCCCCCTGTGGCGGGTCCGGCCATCGCTCCCGATCGTCGCCGCAGGGGCCGGCCGGCGCCATGGGCCGCGCATCGCGGATGCGAGTATCCCCGCCGAGGGCCACGGAGCGCCACGGGCGCGGATGTTCGATGCGCGCCCCGACCCGTGGCCATCCCGCTCCGTGGCCTGGCTCTGGATCTGACAGCGCCGGTCGCCCGCCGGCCGGCGTTGCGTGGGTAACGGCCCGAGCCGCCGCCCTACTCCGCCGCGCGCAGCGCCGCGGCCATCTCCGCGATCTCCGTGACGTCGCGCACCAGCCCGCTCCGGCCGTACCAGAGCGCGTAGTCCGGGTTGTTGTGGAAGGCGCCCTGGAAGGCGCGCATGCGGTGCTTGAGGTGCATCTCGAAACTTTCCTGCGCCCGTGCGCGACCTGCGCCGGCCCCGTTGCCGCCGGGCACGGCGAATTTACCGCCACGGCGCGGAATTTCGGCTACACTCGTCTTCGATTTCGCAAATCATCCGGGAACCGGCGCGGGCCCCCGCCATCGGGGACCATGGCGGTGGCGGCCTCCGCGTCGGGCGGAAGGAGGCCTGTCATGGCGCATACCACATTCACACATGCCAGTCGTCGCCGGCGCGCCGGCGCATGCTGCGGCGTCCTTGCCGCCGTCGCCCTGATGCTGTCGGCGGGGCCGGCGCCGGCAGCGCCGCAGACCCTCGGCCTGGTCGCAACGCAGCAGCCGGTGCCGATGCTGTGCGACCAGGACGGCTGCGCGGCCCAGCTCAGCAGCTTCTGCCTGCAGCGCGCGCGCAAATCGCCGAGCCACGGCGCCCGCTACCGCGTCGCCGGCGGCGCCGGGCTGTGGCTGCACGTCACCGAGGCCGGTGGCGCCCGGCGGACGGTGCCCGCCGCGGGCCTCGTGCAGCTGGCGTCCGCCCGCGGCAACACCGCCATCGAGGCCCGCGTGAGCGCCGCCGACCGGGACATCCTCGGGGCGGCATCGCTCGCCGTCGCGGTCGGGCCGCTGGTCACCCTGCTACCCGTGGCCACGCCCGGCGATCCCGAGCCGATCACGCCGGCGGAGGCCGCGTTCGCCGCCGGGCCGGCGCGGCTCGTGGCCGCCGCCATCTTCGACTCCCCGCTGGGCGAGAGCCTCAACATCCTCGACCGGGCGATCAATGCCGTCGACCGCCGGGCGCGCCTGTCCGACCAGGCCCGCCGCGCGCTGTGGACGCGGGTCGCCGGCGCGGCAGCCGGCCGGGCCGAACCGGCGGCCCGGGTCTACGCCGCCTGCCTCGACGACCTTGCGCGGCGCGTCGTCTACGGCCTGCGCGACTGCCTCGAGGGCCGGCGCGACGAGATGCTGATTCGCGCCAACACGGCACTGTGGACCGCGCTCGAGACCGGCAGCTAGGGCATCGTCCGTTCGGATGGAATCGGTTCCGGACCACAGCGCGACCTCATGCTTCGAGACGGCTGGTTTGCAGCCTCCTCAGCAAGAGGGCACGGACATCGGAGCCTCATGCTGAGGAGGGCCGAAAGGCCCGTCTCGACGCATGAGGTCGCGCCGATGCGGCCGAGCCCAACGTAACGGATTTCCCTCCAGCGGTACGTTTTCCGGTCGCGATTCGGCGCGGAGCCCAATTTTCTGCGCTTTTTGCGCCGTTTGAACGCCGCGATTTACGAATTCTTCATTTTTAGATGGCTTTGATACGTATTGAAGGTTGCTTTGCCGGCGCCTTGGTTCGCGGCAGTCAGGCGAACCGGCGCGGGCCACCCGCCAGGATCGGCGGACCCGCCCGGCGGGCGACCATGCCACTTGGCACTCATTGTCTGAACGGAGAGAGGACAACGATGAGCAGCAAGGACGATATGGTGGAGTTGGTCGCCAAGACCACCGGTTGCACCAAGACCAGTGCTCGTGAGGCAGTCAACAAGATGTTCGACTCGATCATGAAGCAAACCAAGAAGGCCGGCGAATTCCAGATCCCGGGCTTCGGCAAGTTCAAGGTCCGTCATCGCGCCGCCCGCAGGGGCCGCAACCCGCGGACCGGCCAGACCATCCAGATCCGCGCCAGCAAGTCCGTCGGCTTCAAGCCGGCCGCGGCCTTCAAGGGCTCGCTCTGACGCAGTGAGGAACGCCGGGGCCGGGGGTCGACATCCGGCCGTCCCGCCCCGGCGCGATTACCGAAGCGCCGTCCCGCCGCCGCGCGGGGCGGCGCTTCCGCTTGTCCGGGGGTGGCCGCAGGCGGAGCGGCCCTCGGTGCAGCGCCGGTCGTGGCCTACTGGCCGATCGTCTGCGAGACCCGCATCGAATAGACGCGGCCGTCCTTGATCTCGAGCGAGACCGGATACGGGCGCCAGTTCCACATCTCGGCGCCGATCGCCGCCACCGGCCGGGTCTCGGTCGGCTCGCCGAGAACCTCGCGGACGCGCGATTGCGGATCGCCAAGGCGCAGCGAGGAGAAGCTGTACTCGTCGACGCGCTTGTCGCCGGTCAGCTGGATCGACACGACGCGGCGGTCGTCGTCGAAGCCGATCACCCAGTAGGGCAGCCTGGTGCCGGGCGGCACGTTCATCTGCACCGGCCACACGCGCAGCGTCACCTCGCCCTGGCGGACCTCCTTGCCGGCCTTGCCGAAGCGCATCGCAACCTCGCGCAGCGACTCGCCGATGCGCACCGGGCCGATGCGCAGGCAGTCGCGCCACGGCGCGGCCACGTCCGACGCCGGCCTGGTGGCGTCGACGCAGGTCAGCCCTTCGACGGTGACGCGGAACTCCTCGGCCGCATCCGCGTCATGCGGGCGCGGCAGCATCACGAGAACGCACAGCGGGATGGACAGCAGCAGCGCCCGGCGGCGCCGGTTCCAGGACATCATGACCGGCAGGCCCTCCTCCGGCCCGGTTGTGTGGCACGCATGGTCGTCCCATCACAACACGCGGCGTCTTAATGGCCGGTAAACCGGGGACGGGCGGCGCTCAGTCCGGGGCGATCGGCTTGGGCCGCGGCAGCGGGATCTCGGCGTCGCCGCCGGCCGGCAGGTCCGACAGGCATTCCAGCGGCCAGACGTCGTAGACCGGATGCTCGAGCGCGTTCAGCGCCGGCGACGAGGCGAACATCCAGCCGTGGAACAGGTCGCTTCTCGGCTCGCCGGGCCGGGTTTCGTAGATGTCCAGGAACACCGCCGATTCCGGCGGCTCGGTCGGCGGCGTGCGGTCGCAGGCGCGGACCACGATCTCGAGCGTGCCGAAGGTCAGGGTCTGGCCGACCGCGACTTCGAAGGTCACGGTGCGCGCAGTGACCTTGTCGAGCCCCTGCAGCACCACCGCCTTGCCGGGGATCGCTGCGGCCGGCCCGGCCGGCACGATTAGCAGGCAGGCGGCCGCGAACGCCGCCCGGGCATGTGTCCGCGCTTCGAAATGCACCCTCGGTCTCTGGCTTCGGTTCCGCATCGTCCCTGCCATAGATCAGGAATATGGCATTGCCGGGGCGGTCCCGGCCGGTCGCCGCCGTGCCGCCGTCACCGGCCGCTCTCCAGCTCGTCGGTCACCAGGAAGATCACCTTGCCGAGCATCTCCTCGAGCGAGATGATGTCCCTGGTGTTGGTGAACTCGCCGTTGTGCGCCAGCATCGTCGTGCTGGCGCCCGGGTCGATGCGGATGTACTTGCCGCCGAGCAGACCCTCTGACGACACCGTGGCGACGCTGTCCTCCGGCAGCCGGATGTCGGGCCGGATGGTCATGCGGACGACGGCGCGGAAATCCGTCATGTCGACGCTCTGCGCGACGACGCTGCCGATCTTGACGCCGCCGACGCGGACATCGCTGCCCTCCGCCAGCCCGTCGACCGCATTGAACCGGGCGGTTACGGAATAGCCGGTCACCGGGCGGATATCGGTGGTGCTGTATGCGAAGGCGAGAAACAGGCCGGCGACGACCAGCACGACCGCGCCGAGCACGGTCTCGATGATGTTGCGCGTCACGGCCCGGCCCCCGGCGAACCGTTTGACTCGCCCTCGTCTTCGCGCCGCGCCAGCCGCTTCTGCTCGACCGCCAGGATGACCTTGGCCAGCAGCTCCTGGAACAGGATCGAGCCCTGGGTGTATTCGATGGCATCGCCGTCGGCCAGCAGGTCGGGACTGCCGCCCGGGTCGAGCCGTATGAAACGGCCGCCCAGCATGCCTTCGCTGGTGACGATGGCGACGCTGTCCTGCGGCAGCTCGACGCCGGGATCGATCTCCAGCGTCACGGCGGCGCGCTGCGTCGCGGAGTCATAGTCCATGGCGATGACCCGGCCGACCCTGACCCCCGCCAGGCGCACCGCCGAGTCGACGTGCAGGCCTTCCGCGCTCGCGAACTGCGCCGTCACCCGGTAACTGCCGATGGCGCCGCCGCCGGGACCGGCGGACAGGATGAACAGCACGGCCAGCACGCCGACCGCCACCGCGCCGACCAGCGTGTGCCGAGTCGACTCCGGCAGGCGCCGGCGGCGCCGCGCCGCACCCGTGCTCAGTTCGGCTGCCACGGCTCGTAGTCGCCGGTCGCCTTGTCGCGACGGCCGCCGGCCAGCAGATGGCCCGGCGGACGGTAGGCCGCCTCGCTGCCGGTCGGGTTGGGCGCGTGCGGCCGCTGCCAGTCGGCATGCGGCACGCCGCCGCCGATCGGCGGCTCGTCGATCGTGTAGTGCAGCCAGGCGTGCCATTCCGGGGGCACGCGGCTGGCCTCGACCTCGCCCTTGTAGACGACCCAGCGGCGGCGCCGGCGTCCCTTCGGTTTGCGCCGGTCCTGGTAGTAGCGATTGCCGAAACTGTCGGTCGCGACGAACTTGCCGAAGGCGGCCGTGAAGATGCGGGTCCAGGTATTGGCCATGCTGTGAAACTCCTGCTTGCCGGCCGGGCCGAATGCGGCGCGACTATGCCACCGCCGGCCCCGCCCGTCCAGTGCGCCGCGCGCTTGCCGCGGCGCTTTTTGTGGGGCAGGTTCGAGGCCGTTCGAACACGGTCGGAGACAGGGCCATATGACGCAGAGCCGGGCGCAGACGGAAGACCCCAGGCGGCGCCTTCGCACCGGCGCGCTGCTGATGATCGTCGCGATGTCGGCGCTCGGGCTGTTCCCGACCGGTGCGCGCTTCGCCTATGCCGGCGGCAGCACGCCGGAAACGGTCGCCGTCGCGCGCCACCTGTTCACGCTGCTGTTCGTGGTCGCGCTGCTGCCGCCGGAGGGCGGTGCGGGGCGTCTGGCCACCCTGGCGCTGCCGCCGCGCCTGCTGCCGAAGGCCATCGGCCTCGGAGCCCTGCTCGCGGTCTACTCCTGGGCCTATACCGCGGCGATCGCCTATATCCCGGTGTCGCTGGCGGTGCTGCTGCTCTACACCTTCCCCGCCCAGGTCGTGCTGATGACCGCGCTGCTCGGCATGGAGCGGGCGTCGCCGCTGCGGCTGGCGGCCTTTGCGCTGGCCTTCGCAGGCGTGGCCCTGGCCGTCGGGATCAACGCCGCCGACCCCGATCCCCGGGGGATCGCGCTGGGCCTGCTGGCAGCCTCCGGCCTGGCGCTGGTCACCGTCCTTCTGGCCCGCATGACCGGCATGAGGGAGCGCCGCGCCGCAACCGCCAGCTTCACGCTCGTTGCGGTCGTGCTGACCGCCGCGGCGGTCGTGGCGGGACCGGGCTTCGCGCTGCCCGCATCGGCGCCGGCCTGGGGCGGGCTGGTCTTCGCCGGCGCCGCCGCCGGCCTCGGCGTCACGCTGTTCTTCGCGGCGCTGCCGCTGCTCGGGCCGGTCCGCACCGCCCTGTTGTCGAACCTGGAGCCGGTGGTGGCGACGCTCGGCGCCGTCGCCGTCCTCGGCGAGCGGCCCGGGGTGGCGCAATTCGCAGGCATCGCGATGGTGCTCGGCGCCATCCTGCTGATCCAGCGCGGCGAACGGAACGGCTGAGCGCAGCACACGCCGCCGCCGGCACACGCCGGGCGCGGAAGAAAATTACCAGATTTCGGAAAAATCCGGAACGTGGCCACAATATATATTGTTCACCACTATATTTTGTATTAATCTGCCCAAAGAGTCCCAAATATTGGGATAATTCGAGGCATCTGGGGGTTTGTTCAGCTCCGGAAGGGCGTTCCAAACCGATCGAAGCAGACAGCCACGGGCAGTCCTTCCCGCGGGCGAGCAAGGAGAGTTTGACGGCATGCGTATCCAGCGCCGGTTCACCAAGGACGGGAAATCGCCCTACGCCGACATCGAATTTCGCGAGACGGCGAGCGAGATTCGCAACCCCGACGGATCGCTCGTGTTCCGCCTCGAGAAGATGCAGGTGCCGGCGTCCTGGAGCCAGGTGGCTGCGGACGTGCTGGCCCAGAAGTATTTTCGCAAGGCGGGCATCCCGGCCGCTCTGAAGCCGGTGCCCGAGGAGGATGTGCCGCAGTGGCTGTGGCGCCGGCAGGCGGACGAGGCGGCGCTGGCCAAGCTGCCGAAGGACGGGCGCAGCACGCGCGAGACCGACGCGCGCGCCGTGTTCGACCGGCTGGCCGGGACCTGGACCTATTGGGGCTGGAAGGGCGGCTATTTCGATTCGGAAGCGGATGCACAGGCCTATTTCGACGAAATGCGCTGCATGCTGGCGACCCAGATGGGCGCGCCGAACTCGCCGCAGTGGTTCAACACCGGGCTGCACTGGGCCTACGGCATCGACGGTCCCGGCCAGGGCCACTACTACGTCGACCACCGGACCGGCGACGTCGCACCGTCGACATCGGCCTACGAGCACCCGCAGCCGCATGCCTGCTTCATCCAGTCGGTCGGCGACGACCTGGTCAACGAGGGCGGGATCATGGACCTGTGGGTCCGCGAGGCGCGCCTGTTCAAGTACGGCTCCGGCACCGGCACCAACTTCTCGCGCCTGCGCGGCGAGAACGAGCCGCTGTCCGGCGGCGGCAAGTCGTCCGGCCTGATGAGCTTCCTGAAGATCGGCGACCGCGCCGCCGGCGCCATCAAGTCCGGCGGCACCACCCGGCGGGCGGCCAAGATGGTGACGGTCGACATCGACCATCCCGACATCGAGGAATACATCAACTGGAAAACCCTCGAGGAACAGAAGGTCGCGGCGCTGGTCGCCGGTTCGAAGATGTGCGGCCGGCACCTCAACGCCGTGATCGCGGCCTGCCACACCGCGGGATCGGCGCGTCTCGACGACGCCGAGCGCTACGATCCCCGCCGCAACCCCGACCTCAGGCAGGCGGTGATCGCAGCCCGCCGTTCGGCGGTGCCCGAAGCCTACATCCAGCGGGTCATCGAATTCGCCCGCCAGGGCTTCACCGAGATCGAATTCCCCCGCTTCGACACCGACTGGGACTCCGATGCCTACCTGACCGTCTCGGGTCAGAACTCGAACAACTCGGTGCGGGTGACCAACGCGTTCATCGAGGCGGTCCAGACGGATGGCGACTGGGACCTGATCCGCCGCACCGACGGTGCAGTCGCCAAGACGGTAAAGGCGCGGCAGCTGTGGGACGACATCGCCTATGCCGCCTGGGCCTGCGCCGATCCGGGCATCCAGTTCGACACCACGATCAACGAGTGGCACACCTGCCCGGCCTCGGGCCGGATCAACGCGTCCAACCCGTGCTCCGAGTACATGTTCCTCGACGACACGGCGTGCAACCTCGCGTCGCTCAACCTGATGACGTTCCGGCGCAAGGACGGCACCTTCGACATCCCCGCCTTCGAGCACGCGGTGCGGCTGTGGACGATCACGCTCGAGATCGCCGTCCTGATGGCACAGTTCCCGTCCCGCGAAATCGCCGAGCTCAGCTACCGCTACCGCACGCTCGGGCTCGGATACGCGAATATCGGCGCGCTCCTGATGGCGAGCGGTCTGGGCTACGACAGCGAAGAGGGTCGGGCGCTGTGCGGCGCGATCAGCGCGCTGATGACGGGCACAGCCTACGAGACGTCGGCCGAGATGGCCGAGGAGCTGGGGGCGTTCCCGGGATATGCCGAGAACGCGGACGCGATGCTGCGGGTCATGCGCAACCACACCCGCGCCGCCAGCGGCGCCGTCGAGGGTTACGAGGGTCTGTCGGTCAAACCGGTGGCGCTGGACCGGGCGAAGTGCCCGCAGAGCGACCTTGCCGACGCCGCGGCGGCCGCCTGGCAGCAGGCGCTCGAACGTGGCGAGCGACACGGATACCGGAACGCCCAGGCCACCGTCATTGCGCCAACGGGGACCATCGGCCTGGTCATGGACTGCGATACCACCGGCATCGAGCCGGATTTCGCGCTGGTCAAATTCAAGAAACTGGCCGGGGGCGGCTATTTCCGAATCATCAACCGGACGGTGCCGCTGGCGCTGCGCACGCTCGGCTATTCCGAAACCGAAATCGCCGACGTCATCGCTTATGCGGTGGGACACGGCACGCTGCGCGACGCGCCGGGCGTCAATTACGAGCGCCTCGGCGAGAAGGGCTTCACGGCGGCCCAGTTCTGCGCCCTCGAATCGTCGCTGGCGAACGCCTTCGATATCACCTTCGCATTCAACAAATGGACGCTCGGCGAGACGTTCTGCACCGAGGTCCTCGGCTTCCGCGACAGCGATCTCGAATCCGTCGGCTTCAACATGCTGGAATCGCTCGGCTTCACCCGGCAGGAGATCGAGGCGGCCAACACGTATTGCTGCGGGGCGATGACGCTGGAAGGCGCGCCGCACCTCAAGGACGAGCACCTGCCGGTGTTCGACTGCGCCAATCCCTGCGGCAAGTCGGGCCAGCGGTTCCTGTCGGTCGAGAGCCACATCCGGATGATGGCCGCGGCGCAGCCCTTCATCTCGGGCGCCATCTCCAAGACCGTCAACATGCCGAACGCGGCCACCATCGAGGACTGCAAGGACGCCTACATGCTGTCCTGGCGGCTCGGCCTCAAGGCCAACGCGCTCTACCGCGACGGCTCCAAGCTGAGCCAGCCGCTGTCGGCCTCTCTGCTGTCCGACGACGAGGCGGAAGCGGCGGAGCTGACGGCCAGCGCCGCCGAGGCGCCGGTCGCGGCGGCGCCTATGATGGCCGAGAAGATCGTCGAGCGGATCATCGAGCGGCGCGCGGAGCGGCGCCGCCTGCCGGGTCGCCGCAAGGGCTATACCCAGAAGGCGATCGTCGGCGGCCACAAGGTCTATCTGCGCACCGGCGAGTACGAGGACGGCTCGCTCGGCGAGATCTTCATCGACATGCACAAGGAAGGCGCCGCCTTCCGCACGCTGATGAACAACTTCGCCATCGCCATCTCGATCGGCCTGCAGTACGGCGTGCCGCTGGAGGAGTTCGTCGAGGCCTTCACCTTCACGCGGTTCGAGCCGTCCGGCATGGTCGAGGGCAACGACGCGATCAAGATGTCGACCTCGGTCCTCGACTACATCTTCCGCGAGCTGGCGATCTCGTACCTGGCCCGCAACGACCTGGCCCATGCGGAGCCGGCCGATGTCCTGCCAGACGCGCTCGGCAACGGTGCCGACGAGGGCGACCTGCCGGAAACCGAGGATCCGACGATCGCGGCGATCCAGAAAGTCGCCAGCAGCGGCTTCATGCGCTCGCAGCGCCTGCTGGTGTACCGGGGCGGCGGGCACCGCAAAGCGGCCACACTGGCTTCGGCCGGCGGCGCGGCGGCTGTGGCCACGCCGCAGCTCGGCTCGCTTCAGCTGGATCCGGACCTGGCGGCGGCGCCAGACGACAGGCGCGACCGGATGCGCGAAGCGCGCGCCAAGGGCTATGAGGGCGACGCGTGCGGTGAATGCGGGAACTTCACGCTGGTGCGCAACGGCACCTGCATGAAGTGCGTGACATGCGGTTCGACGAGCGGATGCTCGTGACCGCAAGGGGGCCGAGGCCCCAGCGGATCGACCGTTGGCCCCTGTAAATTGGTGCTCCCTGTAAACTCGGAGGGTCGGGGCCCGCCCTCCGGCTTTTTTTGGCCAGGTCGATCCGCCACCAGGCATTTTTCACAGCGCGCATCATTACCGGGTGTCGCAGCCCGCGCAAGGGGTTATATTCGCGGCAGCATCGTCGCGCTATCCGCTGACGCGCGCCGCTTGGGGGTGGTGCGCGGTCGGGCGGCGCCCTGAAGGAGGAAGACACGGCCATGGCTGGTGACATCGCAAGAGCAATCAAGGATTTGGGCATCACCCTGCCGGAGCCGTCCACTCCGGTTGCCAATTACGTGCCCTGCGTCATCGCAGGAAGCCTGCTGCACGTCTCGGGACAGATACCCATGAACAACGGCAAGCTCATGTTCGCCGGCAAGGTCGGCGCCGACCTCTTCGTGCCGGAGGCACAGATGGCGGCACGTCAATGCGCGTTGAACATCCTTGCGCAGGCCAAGGCCGCCCTGGGCGGAAACCTGGACCGGATCGTCGGCATCGTCAAGCTGGGCGGGTTCGTGAACTGCACGCCCGACTTCACGGAACACCCGCAGGTCATCAACGGCGCATCCGACCTGATGGTCGAGATCTTCGAAAAGAAGGGCGAACACGCCCGGTTTGCGGTCGGTGTGGCATCCTTGCCGATGAACGCGTCCGTCGAAGTCGACGCGATCATAGAAATCCTCTGAAACTCAGGCAGATGTCCGATCCGGGCCAGTCCGCTCGGGCGACCTAGGGCACCGACGCCTGCCGGCGTCGGGTTGGGGACGACGTCGTGACCGGTGCCTTGGCATCGTCGTGTGCCGTACCATGCTTGCGCAGCATGAAATCGAAGGCCTCGTGGCGCATCGGCCGCCCGATGTGATAGCCCTGACCGAAGTCGCAGCCGAGTTTGCGCAGGGACGTCAGAAGCGCTTCGGACTCGATGCCCTCGGCAACGACCGTAAGGCCGAGATCGTGTGCCAGGTCGATCATCGCGCGCACGATGACGGCATCGCTGTTCTCGTCCGTCATGTTCATCACGAAGGTCTTGTCGATCTTGAGTTCGTCGATGGGCAGGCTCTTCAGGTAGGCCAGGGAGGACTGGCCGGTCCCGAAGTCGTCGATCGCAATGCGCACCCCGCACTCCCTGAGGTCGCGGATTGCCGCAAGGGCGCAATCCGGATCGGTCATGATCGCATCCTCGGTTATCTCCACCGTGAGCGTGCCTGGCCGGATCTCGCGGTTCTCGATGAGCCGCGCCACCGAACCCGGCAGATCCTCTTCCAGCAGGTTGCGGGGCGACAGGTTCACCGACATCCCGATGTCGTGCCCGCTGGCCTGCCAGGCGCCGAGATGCTTGGTCGCGGTACGCAGGATCCACCTTGTCAGCGGCCCGATGAGCCCGGACTGCTCTGCCAGGGTGATGAACTCGATGGGCGGCACGATGCCGTACCGTGGGTGGTCCCACCGTATCAGGGCCTCGACGCTGGCCATCCGACCCGTGGCGATTTCGATCTGTGGCTGGTAGAAAAGCACCAGCTCGTCGCCCTCCATCGCCTGCCGCAGTTCGCCGCTCATGGACAGATTGCGCACGCTGTTGTGGTCCCTGTCCTCGTCATAGGCGGCGATCGTTGTTCCGTCGCGCTTGGCCATGTACATCGCGACATCCGCGCTCCGCATCAGTTCCGCCGCGGTCTCGCCGTGCTCGGGATAGAGTGCGGCGCCGATCGACACGCCGACATCGAGCATCAGGTCCTCGACCGGGAATGGCTGGCTGGTCGCCAGGGCAACCCGTTCCGCGATCTGCCGCACCTGTTCCACGCCGGAGACGGACGGCAGAAGGACGGCGAACTCATCGCCGCCGAGACGCGCCACGGTATCCGATTCGCGCAGCGGCGAGCCCAGCGTCCTGCCGACGGCGATGAGCAGCGAGTCGCCGACCGCATGGCCGAGCGTGTCGTTGATCTCCTTGAACCGGTCCAGATCGAGAATGAGGAGGGCGAGCCGGGTGTTGCCGCGTTTCGAGGCGGCTATGGCATGGTCCAGCCGATCCATCAGCAGCGTCCGGTTGGGCAGGCCTGTCAGGGGATCATGCAGCGCAAGGTACTCCAACAGCTCCTGCTGCGCCTTGCGCTCGGCGATATCGCGCGCGACCAGCACATAATGTGACTGCCCGTCGATCGAGGCCCGGTCGACGGTTGCTTCGATTTGCACGACATCACCGCTCTGGGTACGGCCCGTCAACTCGGCGCCGCGCGGCGTGTCGTGGGCCAGCGCTTCCAAGTCGTCGATTGCCGTCAGGCCCGGCAGAAACCGGCTCAGCCGCTGCCCGCCGAGCGCGCCGGATGCGGAGCCGAACAGGGCCTCCGCTGCCGGATTTGCGAGCCGGATCACAAGGTCGTCCGAGATGGTCAATATGGCCTCGGAACTGCTTTCCACGACACTGCGCATCAACGCATTCGTGTGCCGCAGGCGCGTGCCGCGCAGCGCCAGCACGAAACCCTGGCGTTCGATTCGACGGAACAGGGCAAAGAGGTAAAGAAGCGCCGCAATGGCCGTCCACGGGGTGATGTCGAGCATGAGCGGCGTTGCCGCCTGGACCGCGGTGGACAGCACCATGGAGACGACGAACACCCCCATGACGGCAGCCAGGCCATAGCGCCAGGACCACACGCGAAACCGCCGCCCGAGGGCGAACGCGACAATTGCCGCGCCGGCGAGAACGAGCCATGCCGCGCTGCGATGCAGGGTCCGGCCCTGGGTCAGCGACTCGTAGGTCAGCGCCTGGATGATCGCGCCCGGCAGTGCGGTGTAGAGCGGAACGGCATAGGTATCGCCGAGTTCGACCGCCCGCGCGCCGACAATGACCTTCTTGCCGGTGAACGTTCCGGCCTCGAAGCGTCCTTCCATGACGTCGACGAACGACATGCTGGGGATCGAATCCGGCCGGATGCCGTAGTCGATATGAAAGATCCCGGACGGTGCCACGCTCCACCCGGCGAGCGACGCCGGCATCGTTGCGACCAGTTCTTCCTGCCAGAAGTCGTTCACGGAATGGCGGCGGATCAGGCCGTCGCGATCCGGCACCGTGTTGACCGACGCGATCCGTGCATGCTTGCGAAACAGCGGCAGCGGAGCGGTGTAAACGATTTCGGTCCGGCCCGCCCCGAGCGCGGCCTTTTGCCGGAACACCGGGAGAATGATCCGCCCGGGCGCACGGGCGAGCGCGGCCGCGAGCGCCTCATCCTCGGCCGGCCGGGACCACGAGCTGAAGTCGATGTCGAGCGCGATTACGGTCGCACCGTCCTCGACCAGCCGGTCGACGACTGTGGCATGATAGGTCCGCGGCCACGGCCAGACATCGAGCTGCTTGAGGCTGCGCGGATCGATCCCGACGACGACGAGCTCGCCGGAGGCGGCTCGGCCAGCCAGCTTGAACCGCAGTTCTTCCACCGCGCGTTCCAGAGGTGCGAAGCCTCCGGCCAGGTACACCGCCGCCACGAGTCCGAGCGCAATGGCCTGGTGTCGCCAGCGCGCCGACCAACGTGCGAATCTGCGATTATTTGCCGATCCTCTGCTCATATGCCCCATCGTCACGTTGCGCACGCGATGTCCCCAGACTGTCGGCCGGTCAATCGACCCACCGTGATTTCCCATGTTCTCCTGCGGCTTGTCGCAGCGCGGCGTACGTTGCGCAGCTGCGTTGCGCCCGACCGTCGACCGACGCGGTCGACAACCGCTTCTGCCCCGACCCGTCTCGATCTTCCTGCTGTCGCCTCCGCGGGTCTCTGTTCCTGTCAGTTTTCGCCGACTTTTCCGCCGGGTCCGCCGGATCCGGGCGAAGACTTGCCGGTATTCGACCCGTCGCGATTCGACTGGCCGGGTTTCGACTTGTCCCGACTGGATTTGCCGGAATTCGCATTGCCCGCTTGCGAGTTACCGCTATTCGCACCGACTGCATCCGACCCGTTGGCGCCGGGCTCGGCGGCGGCCGGGCCGACCGACGCGGGCTCACTCGGGACCGGCGCCTCAAGGTCGACGACGTTGCCCTGCGGGCTCTTGCCGTTGACGGCGAGGTCGATAGCGCCGCTCTCGATCCCCGCCGTTGCGGTCCAACCCTCCCGGACCATCTCGCTGCGTTCGTTATGCGCCGAGGTGACGCGGACCATACCCTCGGCGACGGAGACCTGCGCATGGTTCGACGCCACGACGACGGTGAACACCGTGCCTTTGACCGTTGCCGCGAGGTACGGCGTGCGAACTTCGAAGTTCCGCGACTCCCGCGTTTCCATGCGGTACAGCAGCGTTCCGAAATTCTGCATCACGCCCAGCCTGCCGGTGGCCGCGTCCTCGGGTATCGTAACTTCGCTGTTGGGATAGACCGTGATGCTGTCGCCGCGGCGCACCAGCATCACCGTGGCCTCGTCACCCGTCACGATCGTGGTCCCGGCGGGCACCGGATATCCGCGGCTCGCCGCGTACTGCTCCACTTCGTCGACGATCACCATGGCGGCGCCTTCGGCGGCAGATATCGTCCAATGTCCGCCAGCGGCCTGGGCCGGTACGAGGCCCATCAGGCACGCGACCGCGCCTGCGAGTATTGCGCGCGCCCTGCGGCTTCCGCCCGATCGCCCTTTTCGTCGATCTTCAGGCATTGTATCCTCCCGAAATCCAACAGAAATTTCGGAATTTATATTTTAATCATTCTTATGTAAACCAGTGTACGAAAATATTAAGAAATTGATAAGAACAACCGATTACATTTTATTTCGATTTTTATTTAAATTTCTCCGGAATATCGCGCAGGCGGGCCGTGCCGCGAACGGTTGGCTTCAAGCCCGCCCCCCCAAGCCGCCGCGGCCTGCGTTGTCGGGGCCGCCCCGGGAGCCGCACGACCGTCGCGCGTTCAGGGAAGACCGCCGGCGACACCGCCAACCGTGTCACTGACGGAGCGCTCGACGCTCCGGCCGACATCCTCTGCGGTGCCCGCAGCACCGGCGGCGGCCCCTGTGGCCGCGTCGCCGGCCGCCGCGGCGGTATCGGTCACCGCTGCGGCCGCGTCGCCGAGCGTGCCGTCGACCGCATCCGCCAGCGAGGTGTCGATATCGGGCAGGCTATCCACCGGATCGGTCGTTTCCGCGCGGGTTTCCGTCGGCCGTACCTCGAGATTGCCGTCGACCGCCGTGACCACGGCCGTGAAGCCGGCTTCCACGAGCACGGTCTCGCCGCTGTCCCGGGCCGTCACCAGGACAATGCCCTCGTCCACGGCGACAGCGTCTTGCGATGCCGTGACGTCGACCGTGAACCGCGTGCCCTTGATCGTCACGGCGAGGAGCGGCGTGTCGACTCCGAAGCTTCTGGATTCCCGGGTTTCCATGTCGAACAGGATGCGGCCGAGACGCTGCACGATGCTGTCCGGCGGCTCGTCCGGGTCGCCGGCGATGATGAACCTTGCACCGGGACCGGCGCTCACCGTGTCGCGGCCGCGGACAATCGTGACCCGACCGTCCGGTCCCGTATCGACCAGCGTTCCCGGGGGCAACCGGTCGCCGAGACGCGTCGGCTGCATCCGATCGGCGGCGGCGCCATGCGCGACGCTGCCCACGGCGCGCGCGACCATCCATTCAAGGTGCTGCGCGGCGGACGCCGGCCCCGCGACCAGCAGAACCGACAGGCTCGCCGCCACGATCAGCGCAAGGCCCCGGATTCCTGGAACTCTTTCCCCAAAAGACATGACACTGTCCTCTTACCTCCGAATGAACCGCCGCATGCGTTATACTGATAAAGTATAATACTCTATGGTGATGCGAAAAGTTACTCAATAATTAATACATTGTATGTATTTCAAAAATATCTAAAACTTGAATTAAATACTTGCGCCGGCGCAGCATCGCCGATCGCCGTGATCGCGTCCTGGCCTCGGGCCGACGGTGCGCACCGGACGATGCCGCCGACGGGGCCAGTTGACGCGCGTGGCGTTCTCGCTTATGGCCTCGTTGAGGCTACCGGAGTCGTGACGCACCGATGAAGACCTACCGCTGCCACTGCGGCAACCGCCTCTATTTCGAGAACACCGTCTGCCTGCAGTGCGGTCGCGAGCTCGGATACCTGCCCGACAAGCGGCAGATCGCAGCACTGGAGGCCGGGCCCGACGACATGTGGACACCGGTCGCCCCGGCGCACGGCACCGGACCGTACCGGAAGTGCCAGAACTACGATCCCGAGCAGGTCTGCAACTGGATGGTTCCCGCGGCCGAACCCGACGCATTCTGCCGTGCGTGTCGCCTCAATCGCACCATTCCGGACCTCAGCCTGCCGGAGAACCGGCGCTTATGGCTCCGTGTCGAACAGGCCAAACGACGCCTGATCTATACGCTGGATTCGCTGAATCTTCCTCTCGTCGGCAAGTCGGTCGACCCCGACGCCGGGCTGGCGTTCGAATTCCTGCGTGACGAGGCCCTGCCGTCGGACGAATTCTCCAGTGATGCCGGCGATCAGCACCAGATCCTGACGGGACACCGGTCGGGAATCATCACCATCAACATCGAAGAAGCGGACCCGGGCGCCCGCGAGCGCATCCGCGAGGACATGAACGAGGGATACCGCACGCTGCTCGGCCATTTCAGGCACGAAATCGCGCATTACTACTGGGATGTCCTGGTCCGCGACACGCCGTGGGCAGACCGCTTCCGGCAGCTGTTCGGCGACGAACGCGCGGATTACGACGAGGCGCTTGCCGGCTATTACGGGGATGGGCCGCCCGATGACTGGCCGTCACGGCATATCAGCGCCTATGCCGCCGCCCATCCATGGGAGGACTGGGCGGAAACCTGGGCGCATTATCTGCACATGGCCGATACGCTGGAAACCGCGGAGGACATGGGCCTGTCGATTCGCGGTCGCGCCATCGAGGACATGATCGCCCGCGGCACCGACTGGCGCGAACCGACACTCACCGACTGGCACGAGCTGACGGCGGCGCTGAATGCGCTCAACCGCAGCATGGGCCTGCCGGATGCCTACCCCTTCGCGATTTCGGCCATCGTCGCGGACAAGCTGGCCCTGGTCGGCGAGATCATCGCGTCTGCACCTCGCGCGGACCGGGCTCCTGCTCCCAATCGAAACGGGGCAGCTCGGAGAGGGCGCGCCTGAGGCCCTGGCTCCAGCTTTCCTCCAACTCCAGCAGGAGACGGGAATCGTAGTCGAGGACCATGTGGTGCTCGATGGCGAAGCTGTCGCGGGGATAGACGGCGATCTCGACCGGCGGCCCCACCGAGATGTTGCTGCGCATGGTGGACGAGATCGACATCAGCGCGCAGCGCATGGCGTCGCCCAGCGGGGTCTCCGGCGTGATGGCTCGGTCGAGGATCGGCTTGCCGTACTTCGTTTCGCCGATCTGCAGGAACGGCGCCTTGGGCGACGCGGTGATGCAGTTGCCCTGCGGGTAGACCAGGTAGATATTGTGCGGCCGGCCGCGGATCTGCCCGCCCAGGATAAAGCTGGCCTCCAGGCTGCCCTGGGCATCCTCGAAGGCTTCGGCGTGCTCCGACTGGATCTGGCGGCTGATGCGCCCGACGTAATGGGCGGCATCGAACAGGTAGTCGGCGGTGCGCAGGCTCTCCTCGGCATTCGGATTGTCGAGGTCGCGCTGGATGCGGCTCAGTACCGCCTGCGACGTCGCCAGGTTGCCTGCGGTCAGGATGACGAACAAGCGGTCGTCGGCGAGCGGGAAGCAGTGCATCTTGCTGTACACTGTCACGTTGTCGACACCGGCGCTGGTCCGCGAATCGCCGGCGAAGATCAGATGGTCCTTCAGCCGGATGGCAAGGCAATAGGTCACGCTGCGATCCTCCGGCAAGCCGCGATGCGCGGCGTCTTTGCCCGGTTGGAAACAGGAAATTGAAAAACCAACGTATATCTGTAGAATCTGCCGCAATCAATGATCCCGACGGGCACAATGGCATGACAATTCGCTGGCGTGAGTATCCGGCGGCCGGTGTTTACGACGAACTGGTCCGGCCGGGCGGGCGGCTTCGCGTTGCCGCGAAAACGCTGGGCGCGCGGCTCTCGAAGCTCAGCGACGAGGCCATCCGCCAGCGCAAGGCGGCAGCCGATCTGGCCATCCAGACGATGGGAATCACCTTTACCGTCTATTCCCAGAAGGAGGGCGGCAGCATCGACCGGGCCTGGCCGTTCGACATCATCCCGCGGATCATCCCGAAAAGCGAATGGGAGCGTATCGAGGCGGGCCTGCGGCAGCGCGTCAAGGCGCTGAACCTCTTCATCGACGACATCTATCACAAGCAGCAGATCGTCAAGGACAAGGTGTTTCCCGCGGAGGTCCTGGCCAAGTCGCGCAACTTCCGGCCGCAATGCGTCGGCATCGACCCGCCGCTCGGGATCTGGGCGCATATCTGCGGATCCGACCTGGTGCGCGACAAGGACGGCACCTTCTACGTGCTGGAAGACAACCTGCGCGTGCCCTCGGGCGTGTCCTACATGCTGGAGAACCGGCAGGTCATGAAGCGCGTGTTTCCCGGCCTGTTCGAGAACTACAACATCCTGCCGGTCGACGATTACGCGTCGCAGCTCCTGGAGATGCTGGTCTCGGTGGCGCCGAAGACCGCGATACGCCCCGAGGTCGTGGTGCTGACGCCCGGCATCTACAACTCCGCCTATTTCGAGCACGCCTACCTGGCCCAGCAGATGGGTGCGGAGCTGGTCCAGGGCTCCGACCTGTTCGTCGACAAGAAGGACCGGGTGTACATGCGCACCGTGCGCGGGGCCGAGCGGGTCCATGTCATCTACCGGCGGATCGACGATCTGTTTCTCGATCCGGAAGCCTTCAATCCCGACTCGATGCTCGGCGTGCCCGGCCTGATGCGCGCCTGGAAGAAGGGCAAGGTCGCGCTGGCCAACGCGCCCGGCGCCGGCGTCGCCGACGACAAGGTGGTCTACGCCTACGTGCCGGAGATGATCCGCTACTACCTCGACCAGGACGCGATCATTCCGAACGTGCCGACCTATCGCTGCATGGAGCCGGACGACCTTGCCTACGTACTGGCCAATCTCGACAAGCTGGTGGTCAAGCCCGCGAACGAATCCGGCGGCTACGGGATGCTGATCGGCCCGCAGGCGAGCAAAAAGGAGCGCGCGGCCTTCGGTCGCAAGGTCAAGGCCGATCCGCGCGAATACATCGCCCAGCCGATGCTCAGGCTGTCGACCGTGCCCACGCTGGTGGACAGCCACGCCGAGCCGCGGCACGTCGACCTGCGGCCCTTCATCCTGTCGGGCCGCGAGGTGTCCGTCACCACCGGCGGACTGACCCGGGTCGCCCTGGTCAAGGGATCGACCGTGGTCAACTCGTCGCAGGGCGGCGGCAGCAAGGACACCTGGATCGTCGACGACGCGGAGGATGCGTGATGCTGTCCCGCGTTGCGGAAAACCTGTACTGGCTGGCCCGTTTTATCGAGCGCGCCGAAAACACCGCGCGCATGGTCGGCGTCAACGGTCATCTGCAGCTCGACCTTCCGGCGCGGGCGCGCACCGGCTGGGAGCCGCTGATCGCGATCACCGGCAGCGCGCGCCTGTTTCGCAAATCGTATCGTACGCCGAGCGAGAAGAACGTCGTCGCCTTCCTGGTCAGCGACGAGCGCAACCCGGCGTCGATCATCGGCAGCCTGCGCAACGCCCGCGAAAATGCGCGCACCATGCGGGACATCATGCCGCGCGAGGCGTGGGAGCAGATCAGCGGCCTGCACGCCAACGCCGTCCGCCACATCCGCAAGGACGAGCTGCTGCCGGACCGCGATCGGTATCTGCGATCGATCGTGCACGGCGCGCAGACCATCACCGGTCTCCTCGCCGGCACCATGAGCCAGGATATCGGCTACAATTTCCTGCGCATGGGGCGCAATCTGGAGCGCGCCGACATGACCAGCCGGATCATCGACGTGCGCTCGGCCGACCTCCTGCCCGACCAGGGCGGCGGCCTGCGGCCGTTCGAGACCATCCAGTGGGTGAGCGTCCTGAAATCCCTGTCCGGCTACCAGATGTACCGGCAGCACGTGGACCAGTCGGTGCGTCGCATCTACGTTCTCGAGTTCCTGCTGAAGGACGAGGACTTTCCGCGCGCGATCTTCCACTGCCTCGGCGAGATCGAGGCGTGCCTTGCGCGGCTGCCGCGCAGGAAGAAGGCCGTCGACGCCATCAAGCGGATGCGCAAAGCGGTATCCGACGCCGATCTCGAGACGCTCGAGCAGCGCAATCTGAGCCGCTTCATCGATGACTTCCAGATCATGCTGGCCAGTCTTCACGACTGCATCACGGAAACCTATTTCCGGGCCACGGTGCCGGCCTGAGCGCCCGGCGCCCCGCCACATCTTCCGGGTGGCAGCGCACGAAACCTCCACCCCATTTACCCGACGGCAACGGATCTCGGCGCACAAATGGGTCATGATCGAGCGCCTGCCACGTCCGTTGCGCGTTGTCCTCGACTGGCAGCGCCGCCGGTTCTTTCGCGAGGAAGCGTGGCGGATCACCGGGCCGGCGGACCGCAAGGCGACTGTCGCGGCGGTGGAGGAGGTCGCGGACGACGGGCTGCCGCTCCTCCTGACGCTGCCGAAATTCCCATTCAACCGGCCGTTCGTCGGGCGCGTGCGCGACCGGCGTATCACCGTCAAGCACCGCACCCGGCCGCTGATCTGGCCGATCGGCCCGGGGTCCTATTATTTCGCAGGCCGGATCGATGCCGCCGCCGGCGGCGTCACCATCACCGGCCGGTACATCCTGCGCCCGACGCTCGCCGTCGTGTATTACGCGTACCTCTCGCTCGGCTTCGCGTTTCTGACTGTATCGCTCCTCGCCGCGCTCGGCGGTACCGCGGCCTGGGCGGCGCTCGACGGGCTGAGCCCGGCGCTGCTGCTGTCGGGCCTGAAAATGCTTGGTGTATCGTCCGCCTACCTTGCTCTCGGCTGGCTGCACATCACCCTGGAAAAATGGCTCGACACGGGCAACCGGCGGGCCGTGCGCGAGCTGATGGAGCGGGCGGCGGGACTCGGTTGACGCGAGGCGGCGGCGTCAGCCCGTCGTCTTTCGAAACACCAGCGAGAAATTGTTGGCCGGCATCGGGACCGTCTTGTCCCATTCGAGGCCTTGCGCTGCTGCGACTTCCGCCACCTCGCCCATGTCCCGCACGCCCCACTGCGGATTGCGGGTCCGCAGCGAGCGATCGAAGGCCTCGTTGCTCGGTGCGGTGTGGGCGCCGTCGCGCCGGTACGGCCCGTAGAGGTAGAGCCGGCCGCCCGGCGCGATCAGCGTGCCTGCGCCGGCGATCAGACCGAGGCAAGCCGCCCATGGCGCAATATGGACCATGTTGATGCAGACGATGAGGTCATGCGGCCCGCCGGCGCCGGCGGTCCAGTCCGGCCGGGTCACGTCGATGTCGAGTGGCGGCGCAAGGTTGGGTTGGCCGCTGTGTTCGACCCAGGCGGCGATGCTGGCACGCGCCTCCGCACTGGGATCGCTTGGCTGCCAGTGCACGCCGGGAAAGGCGGCGGCGAAGGCGGCGACGTGCTGGCCGGTGCCGCTGGCGATCTCCAGTGCGCGGCCGGTGCCGGGCACGATCGACTCCAGCACCGAGAGGATCGGGGCCGTGTTGCGTTCCGCCGCCGGCGCATTTTGCTTTCGTCGGCTCCTCGTCTCCTCGCCAACCGTGGCACGACGCAGAGAAGCGTCGCCGGCCTGCCCGCTCTCTTGGTCCGGCATCGATGAAACCGTCCTTCCCGTGTCGTTTCCAGCATGGCCGCTCTTGGCGAACGCGACAAGAGTGCGCTAAACCTCAAGCCCGCCGCCGGGCGATCCGCCTGAACGGGCAGAATAGGCCGCCGGGGTGGCCATACGCCACCCCGGGGGCATTCAAGTGTTTCAGCCGCCGGCCTTCCTGGCCTCGGCGAGCCACTGATCGAAGGTGTCGCGGTTGGCCGCGATCCATTCCTCGGCGTGACGCTGGATGTCCTCCGCGCTATCCTCGCCGGCGTTCATCTTCGCATTCTGCGCGAAGATGTCCTCCAACGGAATGCGCACAACCTCGAACAGCTTCTTCGCTGCGGGGTTCTCGTCGAGAAATTTCTTGTTGGCGACCGGCCGGATATCGTTCGCCGGCCAGCCCATCTCGCACGGATCGTCGACGCAGCCCTCGACGCCCTTGACCGTGGTCTGGTCCTCGAGCTCCTTCTGCTCGTCCGGCAACGACGGGTGGTCGACCTCCAGCCATACGACGTCCGTGCCGGGCTTCAGCACACCGACCGTCCAGTTGGGCGTCCAGGTGTAGAACAGGATCGGCTCGCCCTGCTTGTAGCGACCGATGGCGTCGGCCATCGAAGCCGAGTAGCTCGCCTTGATCGGGTCGACGACGTCGCGCAGCTTGTATGCATCCAGATGATGCCCGATGACCAGTTCGCAACCCCAGCCCGGCGGACAGGCTACCAATTCCGCCTTGCCGTCGTCGTCGGTATCGAAAAGTCTGCGAATCTCCGGTTTCTTGAGGTCTTCCAGACTGGTGATGCCGTATTTGTCGGCGGTCCGCTTGTCGATCAGATAGCCCTGCAGCGCGCCGCCCTGGGCAACATAGCCGACGGTGGTGGCGCCCGGCTCGAACGAGCTGCGATAGGTGTTGTGCAGCGGGAACCAGCCATTCACCCAGAAATCGACGTCGCCCTGGGCGACGGCCTGGTAGAAGGGCGGATTGTCCAGGGTTGTCGGCTTGCGGACGTCGTATCCGAGTTCCTCCAGCGCCTTGACGTAGACTTCGGTCTGGAACCAGCCGGTATCCCACGTGGCGCGCGCCGGTCGTACGACCTTGCCCGCGCCGGGCTCCGCGGCCATTGCCTGCGATCCGCCAATCGGATCGCCAAGGCCGACGACAGTCGCAAGGACCGCGACCGCAATTGTCAGTGACAACAGTCCGGTTCGCATGTCGTCCTCCTTTCCTGTTTGCATGAACATTGTGGAACCGGGACCTTCCATTGCCCGATTCCGTCGGAATCTCCGTCGCAGGGGATGGCATTCGGCGTCATCGGCCAAACGGTCGGCTCAGTTCGCCGGCCGCTCCTCCCCCGCGCCGGACTTGCGGGAATCGTCGCCCGCGCCGGCCGTGCAGCCGGGGGCGACGAGTCCCAGCAATCTCTTGGCCATGCCGACGACCGACCAGCCGGCCGTCTGGCGCCCGACCTCGCCGAGGGCCTGGGTGATACGGTCGAGCACGATCGCGATCAGCACGATCCCGACGCCGCCGACGGTGGCCGCGCCCACGTCGAGGCGTCCGAGCCCGGTGAAGACGGTCAGCCCCAGCCCGCCCGCGCCAATGAGGGCGGCGATCACGGCCATCGACAGGGCCAGCATCAGCGTCTGGTTGAGTCCCGCCATGATCGTCCGCAGCGCCAGCGGCAGCTGAATGTCCCACAGCACCTGCCAGGGTGTCGCGCCAAAGGCAAAGCCGGCCTCGACCAGCTCCTCGCGCACCTGGCGGATCCCCAAATTCGTCAGGCGGATCACCGGCGGCATGGCGAAGATGATGGTGGCGATCACGGCGGGCACGATGCCGACCCCGAACAGCATGACGATGGGCACGAGATAGACGAATGGGGGGATCGTCTGCATGATATCGAGAATGGGCCTGACCACTGTCGCCACGCGGTCGTTGCGCGCGGCGGCGATGCCGACGGGTACCCCGACGAGGGCGCAGAATACGACGGCGGTCAGGATCATCGCCAGGGTCGTCATCGTCTCCTGCCATACCCCGATCAACTCGATGAAGACGAGGGCGACAAAGGTGAATATGCCGACGCCGCGGCCCGCGACACGCCAGGCGAAGAGCCCCAGCACGATGACGAACAGCCAAACCGGGATGACCTGGAGAAGGTCGTCGAGGCCGTTTAGAACCTGGTCCACGGGCCACTGCAGGGCCCTGAAGAATGGGCGGAAATTGGGGACGAGCCAGTCCTTGACCAGGCTCTCCACCCAATCGTCCAGCGGAATCGTGAAATCGACGAAGTTCACTGTTCTGATTGCGCGCCGGTGGCGCGGGCTCCGGCGCCGTCCTCCCTGCTGAGCCGTGCGAAGACGTCCGATGCCCGGACGGCACCGGCCAGTCGTCCGTCCCGGTCGAGGACGGCAACCGGCAGTCCGCGGCTGCAGGCATCGTAAATGTCGGCGAGCTGATCGTCGGGCGCGGCCACCGGAAACTCCGTGCGCATCACCGCGCCGATATCGGCGTCCGCGTCGGCAACCCCGTCAACCAGTTCATTGAGCGTGACCACGCCGGCAACCCGGCCGTCGTCATCGGTGACGAACGCGGCGTCGTCCCTGCTGCCGCGCAGCGAATCGCGCGCCGTCGCCAGGGTGGCCGTCTTCCGGTCGACGGTGATCGCGGGATGCATCGTCGAGGCGACGCGGAACACCCGGCTGCGGTCGACGTCCTTGGTGAACGAGGCGACGTAGTCGTCGGCCGGCTCGCCGACGATCTCCTCGGCGGTGCCCAGCTGCACGAAGCGCCCCTCTTTCATGATTGCGACGCGGTCGCCGAGAATCAGCGCTTCGTGCAGATCGTGGGTGATGAAGATGATCGTCTTTTGCAGCTGCGATTGCAGGCGGAGCAGTTCCTGCTGCATGTCCCGGCGGATCAGAGGGTCGAGCGCGCTGAACGGCTCATCCATCAGAAGGATATCGGGATCCACGGCCATCGCCCGCGCCAGCCCCACGCGCTGCTGCATGCCGCCGCTCAGGTTGGCGGGGTACGTGTCGGCCCACGGCCTCAACCCCACCTGCTCAAGGGCTTCCAGCGCGCTTTCGCGGCGGGACGACCGATCCACCCCGCGGATCTTCAGCCCGTATTCCACGTTTTCCGCCACCGTCTTGTGGGGCAGCAGCGCGAAATGCTGAAAGACCATGCCGAGTTTCCTGCGGCGCAGTTCGCGCAGCGCGGCCGGCCCCGCCTCGAGGACGTCCTCGCCGGCGATCTCGATGGTGCCCGCCGTCGGCGTGATGAGCCGGTTCAGACAGCGTATGAGCGTGGATTTGCCGGAACCGGAGAGGCCCATGACCACGAAAGTCTCGCCGGCCGGGACTTCGAACGAGACATCGGCGACGGCGATCAGCGCCCCGCTCTCTTCGAATACCGCGTCGCGGGACTTGCCGTCGCGGTACTGCCGGAGCGCCTCCTCGGCGTTCCCGCCAAACACCTTGTAGAGATTTTCGACCTTGACCTGGATGAGTGCCGGCTCGTTGTTGGTTATGGCAGGTGTCATCGGTACGGGGCTCGCGATGTCGCATATCGGACACGCGGCAACAGTCGCGCCGAACCTCCGTGGGCTCGACACCGGGGCATCCGCGATCGCTCTCCTGGATCGCCATACCCGGGACTACCGTCTTGCGAACAACATAGGCAGCCCGACCGCACGTATCAAGGCGGTATCGCAAAGCGAAACGGGAAATTCGGGCGGAAGCCGGGCCCCGGCGCCTTGCCCCGCAACGCCGATGTCCTATTCTGTATCCCGCGGAGGGACGGAGCGACGCGGTCGAGATGCCGGATGGAAGCGAGCACATAACGGTCAGGGTCGCCGAACGCATCGCCGAAATCCCGGCCGATGCGTGGGATGCCTGTGCCGGGCGCGACGATCCGTTCGTGTCGCATGCCTTTCTCAGCGCGCTGGAAGACGCTGGCTGCGTGTCGGCGGCGTCCGGCTGGCTGCCGCACCATCTTGCGGTCGAGGACCCGGACGGCGCGATTCGCGGCGTCGCCCCGCTCTACGTGAAGGGACACAGCCAGGGCGAGTACGTCTTCGACTGGGGCTGGGCCGACGCCTATGAACGGGCCGGCGGACGCTATTACCCGAAACTTCAGTGCGCGGTGCCGTTCACGCCGGTTCCCGGCCGCCGCTTGCTGCTGCGGCCGGATCCGGGTGCCGGGCAGGCACGAGCGGCACTCGCCGCCGGGATGGTCGAACTCGTCCAGCGCCATCGGCTGAGCTCGGTCCACGTCACCTTCGCCGCGGAATCCGAGGTAAGGGCGCTGGAGGAACGGGGCTGGCTGGTGCGGCGCGGCATGCAGTACCACTGGCACAACCGGGATTACGGCAGCTTCGACGAGTTCCTTGCCCGCCTGATGAGCCGCAAGCGGAAGTCGATCGCCAGGGAACGGCGGCGCGTTGCCGAGGCCGGGATCCGCACGCCGATCCTGTGCGGGGACGACATCCGGGCGCGACACTGGGATGCGTTTCACAGATTCTATATCGACACCTACGACCGGAAATGGGGCTATCCCTACCTCAACCGCGAATTCTTCGATCTGTTGACCGAACGGCTCGGCGAGCGGGTGGTGCTGGTCATGGCCGAATACGACGGGCGGCCGATCGCCGGCGCCCTCAATCTGCGGGGATCCGACGCCCTCTACGGCCGCAACTGGGGCGCCGCCGGCGACTACCGGTTCCTGCACTTCGAGGCCTGCTACTACCGGGCGATCGACTTTGCGATCGAAAACCGGCTGGGCCGCGTCGAGGCCGGCACGCAGGGGCCGCACAAGGTGCAGCGCGGCTATCTGCCGGTGGACACCTTCAGTGCCCACTGGATCGCCGACCGCGGCCTGCGCGAGCCGGTGCGCGATTTCGTGCGGCGCGAGGCGCGTCAGGTCCTGCGGGAAAAGGACGCGATGCTGGCGGCCTCCCCCTACCGGCGCGACGGCGACCGATAACCTCGATCGCGCGCCGCAAGTCGAGGCGGTGGCCGGAATCCCGGCGCCGGGGTGTCATCTTTCTTCACGCAATGGCCCGTTTGCCGCCATGGATCGGCCTTTATTCGCTGACAGTCTCATACTGTCGCATTCGGGCATGGACTGGCGAAAACGATGATGACGATGAGCGGATTTGCAGGATCATCCTTCCGGCCCTGGTATGGCGCCGTCCGGCGCATGGGCGCGGTGGAACGGATCATTGCCGCCTATTTCGCCTTCATGATCGCCGCCATGCTCTGTTTCGGCACCATGACCCTGCTGTCTCTCCTGCCCTGATCCGGCCCTGCGGATCTTTGGGCGCCGGTGCTCTCCCCGCCGCGCCCGGGGCGCATAGAGAAAGGCCGTCGCAGATCCCCGCGACGGCCTATTTTTCTGTCCGGCCTGGCGGCCCGGAGCGCGTGGGCGCCTAGCCCTCGACCGGGACCGGAACCTTGGACTCGCCGGCTTCCGCCGGCGGATAGCTGAGAACGAGCTTGCCGTCCTTGAGGTCGACGCGCACCAGCCCGCCCTTGGCCAGCTTGCCGAACAGCAGCTCCTCGGCCAGCGGCTTCTTGATGCTGTCCTGGATGACCCGGCCCAGCGGCCGCGCGCCGAAGGCGGGATCGTATCCCTTCTCGGCGAGCCATTGACGCGCTGCCTCGCTGAGCTCGATGGTCACGTTGCGGTCGGCGAGCTGGCCTTCGAGCTCCATGACGAACTTGTCGACGACGCGGGCGACGATCTCCGGCTCCAGGGCGACGAAGCCGATGATGGCGTCGAGCCGGTTGCGGAACTCCGGCGTGAACATCCGGTTGATCGCGTCCTGGTCGTCGCCGACGCGCTTTTCGCGCTCGAAGCCCATGGCCGGCTTGGCAAGGTCGGCGGCCCCGGCATTGGTCGTCATGATCAGGATCACGTTGCGGAAATCGACCGTCTTGCCGTTGTGGTCGGTCAGCTTGCCGTGGTCCATCACCTGCAGCAGGATGTTGAACAGGTCCGGGTGCGCCTTCTCGATCTCGTCCAGCAGCAGCACCGCGTGCGGATGCTGGTCGATGGCGTCGGTCAGCAGGCCGCCCTGGTCGAAGCCGACATAGCCCGGCGGCGCGCCGATCAGCCGGCTGACGCTGTGGCGCTCCATGTATTCGGACATGTCGAAGCGGTGCAGCTCGATGCCCATGATGCGGGCGAGCTGCCGCGCGACCTCGGTCTTGCCGACGCCGGTCGGGCCCGAGAACAGGTAGCAGCCGATCGGCTTCTCCGGCTCGCGCAGGCCGGCGCGGGCCAGCTTGATGGCGCTGGACAGGGCGTCGATCGCCTTGTCCTGGCCGAACACCACGGTCTTCAGGTCGCGCTCGAGAGTCTGCAGCGCCTTGGTGTCGTCCTTGGACACCGATTTCGGCGGGATACGGGCGATCTTGGCGACCACCGCCTCGACATCCTTGACCGAGATCGTCTTCTTGCGCCGCGACTCCGGCAGCAGCATCTGCGCCGCGCCGACCTCGTCGATCACGTCGATCGCCTTGTCCGGCAGCTTGCGGTCGTGGATGTAGCGCGCCGACAGCTCGACCGAGGCGCGGATCGCGTCCGCCGTATAGCGCACGTTGTGGTGTTTCTCGTAATACGGCTTCAGGCCCTTGAGGATCTTCACCGAATCCTCGACCGTCGGCTCCGCCACGTCGATCTTCTGGAACCGGCGCACCAGCGCGCGATCCTTCTCGAAGTGGTTGCGGTACTCCTTGTAGGTCGTCGAGCCGATGCAGCGCAGCGTGCCGCTGGCCAGCGCCGGCTTCAGCAGGTTCGAGGCGTCCATGGCGCCGCCGCTGGTGGCGCCGGCGCCGATCACCGTGTGGATCTCGTCGATGAACAGGATCGCGCCTTCCATCTCCTCGAGCTCGCGCAGGACCGCCTTCAGCCGCTCCTCGAAATCGCCGCGGTAGCGCGTGCCGGCGAGCAGCGCGCCCATGTCGAGGGCGAAGATCGTGGCGCCCTTCAGCACGTCGGGCACCTCGCCATTGACGATGCGGCGCGCCAGGCCCTCGGCGATCGCGGTCTTGCCGACGCCGGGATCGCCGACATAGAGCGGATTGTTCTTCTGGCGGCGGCACAGCACCTGGATCGTCCGCTCGACCTCGTCCTGCCGGCCGATCAAGGGATCGATCCGGCCCCTGGCCGCCTTGCGGTTCAAGTCGACGCAGTAGGCGTCCAGCGCCTCGGTCCCCTTGCGGTTCACCCGCTCGTTGCCGGCGTCCTCGTCCGTCCCCTCGACGCCGCGGGTCTCGCTGAGGCCGGGCACCTTGGCGATGCCGTGGCTGATGTAGTTGACGGCATCGAACCGGGTCATGTCCTGCTCCTGCAGGAAATAGACCGCGTGGCTCTCGCGCTCCGAGAAGATGGCCACCAGCACGTTGGCCCCGGTGACCTCTTCGCGGCCCGACGACTGGACATGGATCATGGCCCGCTGCAGGGCCCGGTTGAATCCCTCCGTCGGGCGCGGGTCCGACATCGAATCGCTGACCAGATAGTCGAGATCGTTGTCCAGATAGTTGGCGAGGTCTTCGCGGAGCTTGTCCAAATCGACGTCGCAGGCGCGCAACACCGCAATCGCGTCCTGATCCTCCGCCAGGGCCAGCAGGAGATGTTCAAGCGTCACGAACTCGTGCCGTCGCTCGCTGGCGAAGTCGATGGCGCGATGGATGGTGTCCTCGAGATTACGCGATGGCACAGCTGTCATTCCTTCTCAAGCGTGCATTGAAGCGGGTGCTGGTGTCGCTGGGAAAAATCCATCACCTGCTTCACCTTGGTCTCGGCGATCTCGTAGGTGTAGACGCCGCAAACGCCGACACCCCGGCGATGCACATGCAGCATGATACGAGTCGCCTCTTCGTTACTCTTACCGAAAAACCTTTCAAGGATATGAACGACGAACTCCATCGGCGTGTAGTCGTCATTGAGCAACAAAACCTTATACATTGACGGCTTCTTCGTCTTCGGCTTGGCCTTGACGACGATGCCCGTGCTGGTCCCGTTGCCGTTGTCCTGATCTCTGTTGGCCATGGCGCGAGCTGGTCGGTTCCTGTCGAAGCCTATACGTTGCCGGTACTCAGATTATATTGGATTCCATGGCACGCAGAAAAGGGGGCGGCACGCCGCGGCGGGCAATTGCTTGAAGAACTGCATCGGCGACTGGCTGCTGTGCATCGAACGAACGCGCCGGCGGCGACCGTATACGGGACCGTTCGCCGAACCGGCGGCCGCTCTGCGAACGCCGTTCCCGCCGGCATGTTCCACTGCCCGGTCTGCGGCGGGCGCTATCGTACCTTTCTGCCATTCGGCCTCGGCCGGCGGCGCCACGCGCTCTGCCCGGGTTGCGGGTCGCTGGAGCGCCATCGCTTCCTCTGGCTGTTTCTGCGGGATACCTGCAGGCTGCCGCGCCGCCGCGCCCGGGTGCTCCATGTCGCACCGGAACCGTGTCTGCGCGATGCGCTGACCGCGAGCCCGGGTCTGCGCTACGTGTCGGTCGACCTGTTCGATCCCGCCGCCGACTCCGCCGCCGACCTGACCGCCCTGCCCTTCGCCACGGGCGCCTTCGATTTCGCGATCTGCAGCCACGTGCTGGAGCATGTCGGCGACGATCGCGCCGCGATGGCCGAGCTGCACCGGGTGCTCGGCCCGGGCGGCCGCGCCGCGGTCATGGTGCCGATCGACATGAAACGCGCCGAGACGTTCGAGGATCCGGCGATCGACAGCGCCGCCGGCCGGCACGAAGCCTTCGGCCACCCGTACCACGTGCGAATCTGCGGCGCCGACTACCCGGGCCGCCTGCGCGACGCCGGTTTCCGCGTGCGCCTGGTGCACAGCGAAAAGCTGTCGCGTCACCGCCGGCGCCGCTGGCGCATCAACAAGACGCTTATCTTCGACTGCCGCAAACCCGGGCACGGCGCCGCCGAATGAAAACGGCCCGGCGTCGTGCCGGGCCGAATTCCATGCAACGCCTTTAAACGTGCGCGGCGGTCACACCGACAGCGGCTTCATCCCTGCTTCGACCGCGGCCGTCATCTGCTTCTGCAGCGGCTCGAACGCTTCGGTTGCGATCTTGAAGGACATCTCGGAAAGCTTGCTGCCCTCGTCGACCGACTTGTCCAGGCTGACGCGGAAGAAATCGCTCTGCAGCTGAACGAACTCGTTGACGGACTTGGCGGCGAGCAGCGCCTTCGCGGCTTCGCTGTTGGCCTCCGCGGTGTGCTGCGCGTACGTGAAGTACTCCTTGCTCAGCGCCTCGGCGCCCTTGGCAAGGATCTCGCCCGACCGCACCAGCGCGGCGAACGCCTCCGTCTGGAACGTGGCGAAATCGCCATAGCTCTGGGTTACGGCGGCCGTCGCCTTTTCGACCTGCTCGGTTGCCGTCTGGGCGACCTGTTCGGTAGCGGTCTGGGCGACCTGTTCGACGGTCTCGGCGACCTGCTCGACGGTCTCGGCGACCTGCTCGACGGTCTCGGGCTTTGGCTTCGGTGCGACCGGCGCCGAGCGCTTCGGCGCGGTCTTGGTGGTCTTGGTCTGGGTGCTCATTGCCTCAAATCCTCTGGTCCTGTGGCGGCGACATGTTCGCCGGATGACTGCAGCTCTCGCGCCGGGGTCAAGCGGCGTGCGATCGCTGATATTGCGCTGCAACATTTACGCGTCCCGGTTGCCCNNTTCGCGAACGCTGATTTTTCGTTTCGGTGTATGGTATTCCACGTACCAGCTTCGGGCTGGAAATTCGAATCCGATCGCAAGACGCAACTCGTTGCCGAATATAATGCGTTGCAGCAAACAGGGCGGCACGAGGCCGCCCCATTCCAATGCCGGCGCGGCCGTCGCCGCGCTCAGAAGCTGACCGTCAGGCCGACCGCCATCACCGGGTAATACTCGAAGTCCTGGGCATCGGCCTCCATCTGCCGTGCTTCGGCATCGAGATCACCTTGCGGGATGGTTCCGCTGGATTCGGTCAGCGCGACGCTGGGACCGCCCTGGAACAACACGCCGGCAGTAACGAAGAAACTCACAGGCAACATGCCCTGGAACGTGCCGTCATATCCCAGACCGACATAGGGCGCATACTGCTTGTCGAACGTCATGTTTGAGATGATGGTCGCATCCGAGGGAAGCGTGGCCCCGCCGACCTGGGTCCCCGCCGGAACGCTGGCGGTGAAGTCGAACTCGTTCTGGTTATAGTACAGGCCGGCCGACATCACGAAGCCGCCGCCGATCGGCGACAGGCCAAGGGGGTGGAAATCGGCGAGCAAGCCGATCGACCGCATCTTGGCGTCGATGTCGTAGTTGATGCCGCCGAGGTTCTCCCCCAACAGTCCGAAATCGGGCACGTCGAAATCGCCGAGATTGCCGTTCAGGCGAACGACCAGGAAACTGTTGATTTCGGTCGAGACATGGACACCGTAGCCCAGGCTGCTGACCCCCGCCCCGACGGCGATCCCGTCGGCCCGTGCCGGCGCACCCGCCAGCAGCAGACCGGTCAAAATCGGTAGTAACACGAGTATCTTGCGCATCTCTTCCAGGTTCCTTTCAGAGCTCATCGGGCAGGTAAGTACGTCCGCCGAGAATGCGCAGGAACCTGTTAAGATTAGCTAAAGAGGTATGGCGGTGTCGTGCCCTGGCCCGTGCCGCCGCTACTTCGGGGCGACCACCGCGGCGATGGCCGCCGCCGCAAGCCGCGCCTCCGGCGGGTCGGCGCGCGACGTCAGCACGACCGGCACCTTCGCACCCATGACGATGCCCGCCGCGGTGGCGCTCATGAAATAGACCATCTGCTTGAACAGGAAGTTGCCGGCCTCGAGGTTGGGCACCACCAGGATATCGGCGGCACCGGCGACCGGGCTGTCGATGCCCTTCAGCCGCGCGGCCTCCGGCGACACCGCGTTGTCGAATCCGAACGGGCCGTCGACGACGGCCCCCGCGATCCCGCCGTTGGCGGCGGCGCGCACCACCTCGGCCGCCTCGACGCTGGACGGCATGGACGGGTTCACCGTCTCGGCGCCGGACAGCAGCGCCACCCTCGGTACGGCCAGCCCGAGGCCGTGCGCCAGCTCGACGGCGTTGCGCACGATGTCGAGCTTCGCGGCCACGTCGGGCTGGATGTTTACCGCGGCATCGGTGATGTGCAGCACCCGGTCGCGGCCCGGCACGGTCATGTGGAAGATATGGCTGACCCGCCGGTCGGTCCGCAGCCCGGCCTCGCGGGCCAGCAGCGCCCGCATCAGCGCGTCCGTGTGCACGTGCCCCTTCATGATCGCCGCCGCCTCGCCGCCGCGGGCCAGCGCCCCCGCCGTCTCGCAGGAGCGCCGCTCGTCGCCGGCGGCAATGACCCGCACCGCGGCGAGATCCCAGCCGATCTCGGCCGCAAGCGCCGCGATCGCGTCCGGGTCGCCGACCAGGACCGGCTCGATGAAACCGGCCTCCGCGGCCCGCCGCGCNNCCGGAAACTCGAACGGCAGCCTGCTGAGCATGATATCCCTCCTGTCCCGGCGCTCAACCCAGGACGGTCACGGTTCCTGCCGCCGGATCGACCGAAACCTCGTCGCCGGTGCGCAGCGCGGCGGTGATGTCGGTCTCGAACCGGTCCATGAAGGCGAGTTCGGCCAGCGCCGCGCCCTGCGCCATGATCGGGTTCGCCGCGTTCAGCAGCAGCGCCGCCGGCGCCATGTCGCGCGCCTTCATCTCGTGCAGCATCCAGGCCGTCGCGACCCCGCCCTTCGCGGTGTTCAGCACCAGGATCCGGCCGACGTAAGACTCGCCGCACAGCTTGTGGGCCGGGCGCGAGAACACCCCGGCGATGCGGTCGAGGTCGTAGCGGGCGCTGAAATCGTCCTGCGCGACCAGCGCGATGCCGGTCACCGCCGGCCCGATGCCGACATGGCCCCGGATGACGCGTCCGCTCATCGCGTCATCCGGCCGCTGCACGCCGCATCGATGCAGCGCTCCATCGGCGCCAGCACCGGCTCGTAGCCGTAGCCGCCGATGATGTTGACCAGCTTGGCCGAGTTGGTCAGCAGGCGCTTCCAGCCGTTCGCCTCGCCGATCTCGCGCGCGTACATCTGGTAGAAGCACACGCCCTTCAGCACGATGCCGCCGGCCGCCTCGATGGTCGCGGTGAGACCCATGCGGTCGCAGGCCGACTTGACCTCCGGCGAGGTCGCGGCGATCAGCGTGGTCCGGTCGCTGACCGTGCGACCGTCGAGCAGCCGGGCGATCTGCTGCATCTCGACCAGCGACTGCTGGGGCGCCGCGAACACAACGACGTCGACGCCGTCCTCGTGCAGCCCGAACCCCGCATAGAAATCCTCCATGTCGGCGCGGGTGAGCGTAACCGGATCGGGCATCCGGCCGTCGAACACGTCGCCCAGCCGCCGCGCCTCGGGCGTCACGCCCACCATGTGGAACAGCGGGACCGAGCCGTAGCTCGCCAGCGCCGCGCCGAAATGCTTGAGCTCGTCGGAGGTCGGCGTGCCGTCGATGCCCTCGAGCACCGGCACGGTCCAGTACGACCCGCAGGCGCGCCCGACGACCCCGCCCAGCGCGCCCCAGTCGCTCAACGTTGCGGGGCGGTCCCTGACGACGAAGCGGTGCGTGCCGCGCCGTCCGCCGTCGAGATGGCAGCCGTAGCGCGGCGCCCGGCCGGTCAGCGCCGCCGCCAGCGCCGCCGGGCCGCCCTCGAAGTTGCTGCGCGCGCCGAGCACGCTGTTGGCATAGATCGTCGAGCCGGTGTCGCCGAAGGCGATATGCTCGCGATAAGCGGGCGGAAGGATGGTCTGGTAGTTGATGCAGGTGTCGGTCATCAGCACGCCCATGGCAACGAAGGCGTCGATGGCCCGCCGCTCCAGCGCCGCCCAAGAGTCGAGCTGCCGGAGCCGCCTGTAGGCGTCGAAGTCGATGCCGCGCGGGTCGGTCACTGTCGGCACGCGGACGCGGCGCTCTTCGTCCGGGAAGGCGGCCAGCTCCTCGAGCCAGGCGACGCCGGCCTCGCCGAGCGATTCGGTGTCCGCCATCAGGTGGACCTGGCTGATCTCGACGAAGTCCCCGGCATCGAAGAACCGGCCCACGGTCATCTGCTGCTGCAGCGCGCGTTGGCGCGGCGCGCCGAACGCGCCGGCCAGCATGGCCTCTTCGTGGTCCGTCAGCCGCATACCGTTCTCCACCCTGATCACGCCGCCATCCCGCATACCACACCGGCCCCGGCGAACCAAATCCTGGCGCTTTGTCCGTTCAAGTGGAATCGAGTCCGGCCGGCGGCGCGACCTCATACTTCGAGACGGGCCGCCTTTTCGCGGCTCGCACACGCCGCCTGACGGCGTCTGCTCGGCGCGGCGGCCCTCCTCAGCATGAGGACACAGATGGTCGAGCCTCATGCTGAGGAGCGGCGTAGCCGCGTCTCGGAGTATGAGGTCGCGCCACTCCAACCCGCGCCAACATACCTGATATCACACTCTCGGCCCGGTCACCGCGGCCGGCGATGGCCGCTGTGTCGAGAGAAAAAGGCGGACCTTCGGGTCCTCTTGCCGTTGCCGATCGGAAGCGCTCGCACTACGCCGGCTGCTGCGGCCGCATGTCGGCGGGGTCGATGCCGGCGACGACGGTCGGCGCCTTCATGGCGTCGCGGCGGAACGGCTCGCCCAGCTCCTGGTTGATGAGCGCCTCGATGAAGACCGTCTCCTTGTTCTTCATCTGCGCGTCGATCGCCGTCTTCAACGCCTCGGTCAGCTGCTCCATCGTCGCCACCTGCACGCCCCTGACGCCGCAGGCCTCGGCGATCTTCGCGTACTCGACGTCGAGGTCGAGCTCGGTGCCGACGAAGTTGTCGGCATACCACAGCGTCGTGTTGCGCTTTTCCGCGCCCCACTGGTAGTTGCGGAAGATCACCATGGTGATCGCCGGCCACTCGTCGCGCCCGCACGCGGTCATCTCGTTCATGGAGATGCCGAAGGCGCCGTCGCCGGCAAAGCCGATGCAGGGAATGTCCGGGCACGCGATCTTGGCGCCGAGGATCGACGGGAAGCCGTAGCCGCAGGGCCCGAACAGGCCCGGCGCGAGATAGCGGCGCCCGTTCTCGAACGTCGGATAGGCGTTGCCGATGGCGCAGTTGTTGCCGATGTCGGACGACATGATGAAGTCCTTGGGCAGCGCCGCCTGGATCGCGCGCCACGCCATGCGCGGCGACATCCTCTCCGGCTCGCGCTTGCGCGCGCGCTCGTTCCAGGTGGTGCCCGGGTCGTCGTCCTCGTGGTCCATCGACGCGAGCTGCTGCTGCCAGGCGGAGCGCGTCTGGTGGATCAGCGCCTTGCGCTCCTCGCGGCCGGACTTGCCGGCATCGGCGGACAGCTTGGCGAGCAGGCGCTCGGCGACCAGCCTGGCGTCGCCCTGGATGGCGACGGTGACCTTCTTGGTCAGGCCGATGCGGTCGGCATTGACGTCGACCTGGATCACTCTTGCGTCCTTCGGCCAGTAGTCGATGCCGTAGCCCGGCAGGGTCGAGAACGGGTTCAGCCGCGTGCCGAGGCACAGCACCACGTCGGCCCTGGCGATCAGCTCCATCGCCGCCTTCGAGCCGTTGTAGCCGAGCGGGCCGACCGAGAGCGGGTGCGAGCCCGGGAACGCATCGTTGTGCTGGTAGCCGCAGCAGACCGGCGCGCCGAGCTTCTCGGCGAGCCTCGCCGAGGCCGGGATGGCACCCGAGAGCACCACGCCGGCGCCGTTCAGGATCACCGGGAATGTCGCGTCCGACAGCAGCTTCGCGGCCTCGGCGATCGCCTGCTCGCCGCCCGCCGGGCGCTCGAGCCGGACCGTCTCGGGGATTTCGATGTCGACGATCTGGGTCCAGTAGTCGCGCGGCACGTTGATCTGCGCCGGCGCGCTGCCGCGCCAGGCCTGCTCGATCACCCGGTTCAGCACCTCGGCGATGCGCGACGGGTCGCGCACCTCCTCCTGGTAGCAGACCATGTCCTCGAACAGCGCCATCTGCTGGATTTCCTGGAAGCCGCCCTGGCCGATCGTCTTGTTGGCCGCCTGCGGCGTGACCAGCAGCAGCGGCGTGTGGTTCCAGTAGGCGGTCTTGACCGGGGTCACGAAGTTGGTGATCCCGGGCCCGTTCTGCGCGATCATCATGCTCATCTTGCCGCTGGCCCGGGTGAAGCCGTCCGCCATCATCCCGGCGTTGCATTCGTGCGCGCAGTCCCAGAACGTGATCCCCGCCTTCGGGAACAGGTCGGACACCGGCATCATCGCCGAGCCGATGATCCCGAACGCGTGCTCGATCCCGTGCCGCTGCAGCACTTTGACGAAGGCTTCCTCGG
>JABAOH010008865.1_pt1 | contig 38505 bp, 38 predicted proteins | sample 7062181 | NCBI WGS metagenome assembly JABAOH01 (sample SAMN14538630, study PRJNA623070) | marine sediment metagenome | biome: marine biome [ENVO:00000428]; feature: marine pelagic biome [ENVO:01000023]; material: deep marine sediment [ENVO:00002113]; isolation source: pool of 5 deep marine... | reverse complement strand
CCGGGGAAATCGAAGGCGTTCTCCACACCAGCCTCGTAGGCGCGCTGGCGGATGTTGTTGCCGTAGTCGAAGACCACAGCTCCTTTCTCTTGTAAGTCGAGCATGGCCTGCACGTGGCGGCCCATGGATTCGATGGCCCGTCGGCTGTACTCCTGGGGATCCCGCTCCCTGAGCAGCTCGGCCTCGTCCACGGAGAGGCCTTGAGGTATGTAGCTTCGAGGATCGTGGGCCGGCGTCTGGTCCGTGACGACGTCGGGCACGACTCCGCGAATGACCAACTCCGGATAGACGTCAGCGGCGTTGGCGACGAGGCCGATGGACTGGGGCTCGTTCTTGTCCAGGGCTTCCTCGACCAGGGTCATCGCCTCCTCGAGATCATCCACTACGAGGTCTATGTAGGCGGTTTCCAGACGGCGCTGTGCCCGTGCGGGGTCAACCTCGACGATGAGTCCCACCCCTTCGTTCATGGTGATGGCCAGAGGTTGAGCTCCGCCCATGCCTCCCAGTCCACCACTGAGGACGAATTTGCCCCTCAAACTGGACTCGAAATGCGTCTGGGCCGCTGCGCCTAGGGTTTCGTAGGTGCCCTGGAGGATGCCCTGTGTGCCTATGTATATCCAGCTTCCGGCTGTCATCTGGCCATACATCATGAGCCCCTCGGCATCCAGTGCGTCGAAGTATTCTTGAGTGGCCCAGGCGGGGACGATGTTCGCGTTGGCCAGGAGAACCCGTGGTGCATCGGGGTGCGTCTTGAAGACTCCCACCGGCTTGCCGGATTGGACCAAGAGGGTCTCGTCGTTCTCCAACTCCTTCAGTGCAGCGACGATGGCGTCGAAGCATTCCCAGTTCCGGGCGGCTTTCCCGCGACCACCGTAGACTATGAGGTCGTCGGGTTTCTCCGCCACCTCCGGATCCAGGTTGTTCATCAGCATGCGCATGGCTGCTTCTTGGCCCCAGCCCTTGCAGCTCAGTTCCTTCCCGCGTGGAGCTGTTACCCCTTGCCTCATGACGGCACCTCCGTGTCGCTGGCTTGCGCTGCCATTATAGCGCAGGAGAGCTGCGGTTGCCACGTCTTCCCTTGCTTGGGGTGCCTCGAACACGTAGAATAGTCCATGAAGGAGCAACGCCGGTGGGCCTTTGGCACAGCTTCGTCAGGTTGGCGTTTCGGAGGTTCTACAACGAATTCGCCTGGACATACGACTTGGTGAGCCGAGTCGTCTCGCGTGGTAGGTGGCAGGCTTGGCAGCGAGCGGCCTTGCCAGAGATCAGAGGCAGCAGGGTGTTGGAACTGGCCTTCGGCACCGGCAATCTGCTATGGGACATGGTGGAAGAGGGTTACCAGTGTGTGGGGATAGACCTGTCCCGGTACATGGTGGGGATCACGGCCAGGAAGTTCCGTCGCCGGGGAAGCAATGCTCCCATCTGTCAGGCGCGAGCCCAGCAATTACCGTTTCCAGACGTTGCTTTCGACTCCGTGGTCGCCACCTTTCCCGCCTACTTCATCCTCGACCCTGTGGCGCAGGAAGAGATAGCTCGCGTGCTGGTGCCAGGGGGACGGCTGATCGTAGTGGACGGAGGACATATTCTGAAAGAAGACGCATGGAGTCGGTTTCTCAATTGGGCCTTCAGGATCACCCTTTCGCGTCGTACGCAGGAAGTGGTCCGGGTTCCCTTCTCCCATCCCGGATTCACCGTGAAACGGACAGGAGTGTCGGATGAGTGGAGTTCGGTGGTGGTCATGGTGGCGGTCAGGAAATCAGCGTAGCCTCATTCAGTGGATGTGCGTGACCTTCATTGCTGGCAGGTGTTCTAGAATGCTAGACAGACTAGGAGGATAGAGACAAATGGACTTGGACACAGCCATCAGGCAGCGACGCAGCATACGCAAGTACAAGTCCGACCTGCCCATCCCGCGGGAGGACATCGAGGCCATTGTCGAAGCTGGACGCTGGGCTCCGAGCAGCACAAACATCCAACCCTGGCGTTTCATCGTGGTCGAGGACAGGGAGACGATATCCGCCATGGCCCGGGCCGTCTACGACGAATTCCAGGCGCTCTCCAAGCTAGCTCTTGGCAAGGGTGAGAGGAGACTGGCTGCTTTCTGTCGCTTCATACGCGGTTATGGGAGCTTCTTTGCGGAGGCTCCACTCGTCATCGTGGCCTGTGCCAAGCCGTATGAGAATCCCGTGCTCAAGATGCCTATGGCCACCGTCGTTGAGAAGGTCGGTGAGCTTGAGCACATGGAAGTGGATATCAAGCCCATCGTTCTGGATACTGTGCAGAAGAGTGTGGCTATGGCCGTGCAGAACATGCTTCTCAAGGCCCATTCCATGGGATATGGCACATGCGTCATGGATGCCCCTATCGCCATCGAGGGCACTCTGCGCGAAATGCTCGACATCGATGACGACTTGCAGTTGGTGATGGTAGTCCCCATGGGAGTCCCGGAGTCTGCCGACGTCGAAGCGCCGGGGAGACTGGCCGTGGGGGAGGTGATCCGCTACCACCAGGCATAGGCAGCTGCACGGCTCTTCCCTGTTGTAGACCTCCTCGTCTCTCTCGCCGCTACCAGGGCGCGTCAGGGAAGAATGGGCAGGACAGCCAGCTTCGTTGCCCCAGCGATGTGAGGAAGCTCTTGGGTTTTACTCGTGATTCGGCCAGAAGGTCGAAGCCTGGGGTTCGCAAGGTAATTCGAGGGGTAGGGTTGCGGATGCGCGAGGGCATCAGGGCGGACAATAGGGTTAAGTGCCGAGAAGTTCCTCTACGAGGTGCCTGCTGTCCAACCCGTCGTACCCCATGTCCGTCACAAGCTCCTCAGGGCTGAATTGCTGCCCCTGCCGCCACAGGGAGATCAGGTGGTCGCCTGCCTCAGTCCTGGTGAACCACTCGCCTCCGTACTGATCCTCCAGAAAGCGGCGCAGCTGCACCTCGAAGATCCACGCCCGCAGGTACTGGGCGCAATAGAAGGCGTCATCCACATCGGCCAAGTAGTTCTCAGGTCCTATCGCCACTCCTAGAGCGTCTTCCAGATGCCTGACGTACTTCTCATCAGCTCCCTCCAGCTGGCTGTCCAACTGCTGTTCATAGATCAGCTTGCTGCTGTATCGTCGCAGCAGCCAAAGCTTCTGGAACCGGGCGAGCTCGAGGTACTGGCTGAAGTCATCGGCACCAAGAACCCTCTCCAGCCAGCGGGGATTGAGTAGGAGATAGTGGAACAGGAAGGCGTACGCTTCGGTGACCGAGTTGTCCCCCAGGCGTTTGTAGGGAAAGGGCAGCACGGGATCGACGTTGGCAAAGTGCTCGGCGTGGCCGGCTTCGTGGAGCAGACTTGCATAGTCTTCCTGACCGCCTTGCGGCTTGATGACCAGTTTCACCTCCTGCGGAACCCGGATGGGCGCACAGAAAGCCCGAGGTGATTTGAGAGGCCTGGGCTCGACATCGAGTTCCAGGTTCCCTTGGCGGTCGAGATCAATGCCTATGCCCGCCAATGTGGTCGTCAGGGCAGGGATCGCGGCTTCCTTGGAGAATAGCACATCGAAGTTCGGAGCCCGGAACAGATACAGAATGTCGCAGGTGCCAGCCTGTTTCGAGGGCACGTCGATGGTGTCCAGGAAGGCTCCCAGGCGTTGGTAGAACACCCCTCTCGTCTCGTCGAGGAGGTCCTGCATCTGCTTCGTCAGTGAGGAAAGGTTGAGGCCTCGGAGCTGGTCACATAGGGCGGAGTAGCCGTCGAAGCTGAGGTCTTTGGTCTTGTCGTGGAGGAGTCTAAGACGTTGTTCTCTCTCGGGATTGGCGCTGGCGGTGACCTGTCGCTCCAGCTCATCAAGTCGGTGGCGGCGTCCCATGTCGGCTTCGTTGGAGATCTTCGGCCTCAGGTTGTGATAGGCTACTTTCTGGCCCTCCCAATCTACCGTGGCCTGTCTCATGGCGTTGCTGATGCTCTCGGTCATACTCTTGACGAGATTCTCCAGATACTCCAGAGTGACCCACTCAGCAAGATATCTGCCGCGTCTATCCTCGGCCTGCGGCAGCAGCTCATTCACCGCATCCTCGGTGAAGAGCTGGGAGTAGCGGTCATACACAGGAGTGATGCTCAGTTGCTCTTTTAGCCCGGATTTGGCCAGATAGTACTCTCGGTACAACTCTTGATGAAAGGCTTCTGCCTGCTGTTCGAAGTCCGTCGCCATTTTTGCGCAACCTCCCAAGTGTGTGCAGTAGCCGAGATCGGGGAAGGTATCTGAGGGAAAGTCGGACGATGAGGCGAATCAGGCCAGGAGGTCCTTGACCGCTGCTGCGATGTTCTCCGCCTGAGGCACCATGTGCCGCTCGAGGTTGCGGTTGTATGGCACGGGGATGTCAAGACCCGCAAGCCGCGTGATGGGCGCGTCCAGATAATCGAAAGCTTCACTCTCCACGATCCTCGCCGCTATCTCTGCGCCGACGCCTCCTGTCTTGCACGCCTCATGGGCGACGAGCACCTTTCCTGTCTTGATGACGGATTTGGTGACCGTCTCGTCGTCGAAGGGTTTCAGAGTTCGAGGATCAACCACCTCCACCTCGACGTCTTCCTCACGGAGGATCTCCGCCGCCTCCAGGGCTCGGGGAACCATGATCGAGGTGGCGACGATGGTCACATCCTTGCCAGGACGCTTCACGTCCGCAACGCCCAAGGGGATCGTGTACTCCTCTTCTGGCACAGGTCCTTTCGTCTTGTACAGAAGTTTGTGTTCTACGAAGACCACCGGATTGTCATCTCTGATGGAGGCCAGTAGCAGTCCCTTCGCATCATAGGGGGTACTGGGCATGACGACCTTCAGGCCCGGCACATGGACGAACCATGCCTCAAGGCTTTGTGAATGGTGAGCTGCGGCTCCCGTGCCTGAACCACCAGGTGTGCGCAGCACCAAGGGAACCTTGGCCTTGCCGCCAAACATGAAGCGTATCTTGGCGGCCTGATTGACCAGTTGATCCATGGCGATGGTGGTGAAATCCATGAACATTATCTCGGCCACCGGACGCATGCCGACCAAAGCAGCTCCCGTCGCCGCACCCATGATCCCTGCCTCGGAGATGGGCGTGTCGCGCACGCGTTCTTCCCCAAATTCGTCTACCAAGCCGTATGAGACGCCGAAAGCACCTCCATATCTTCCCACATCCTCCCCGATGAGGAAGACGGAATCGTCGTGGGTCATCTCTTGCCGCAACGCTTCCCTTATGGCTTGGGCATAGGTTATCTCCCTCATTCAGGCATACACCCCTTCTAGTATCGTATCCACTGAAGGCTCCGGACTAGCCTGAGCGAATTCCAGCGCCTCAGATATGATCCTTCTCGCCGTCTCCTCGATGAAGGTGGCCTCCTCTTGGCTGATGACGCCGCCGGCGAGAAGGAGGTCACGGAAGCGCGGGATGGGATCCCTCTCTTTCCAGGCCTGGATCTCTTGCTTGGTGCGGTACAGCTCCTGGTCGCTCTTCGAGTGGCCTTTCCAGCGGTACGTGACACACTCCAGTAGCGTTGGGCCTTCACCAGCTCTGGCTCTTGCCACGGCTTCGGTCGCCGCTTCGTAGACCTCTACTACGTCATTGCCATCCACGGTCACACCTGGCATGCCATAGCCGTCCGCTCGCTGGGAGATCCTCTCTATGTTGAATGCCCGCTTTGTCGACATGGACATTCCGTATTGGTTGTTCTCGCACACGTAGACCAGAGGCAAGGACCAGATGGCGGCCATGTTCAACGCCTCGTGGAAGGACCCTTGGTTGGCCGCCCCGTCGCCGAAGAAACCCATGATTATCTCATCGCGCCCTTGCATCTGCAGGGCGAGACCCACTCCCACCGCAAGCGGAACTCCTCCTCCCACCACACCGTTGGCCCCGAGGTTTCTGCCCTCCATGTCAGCGATGTGCATGGAACCGCCCCGCCCTCGGCAGTAGCCCGTCTCTTTGCCCATGAACTCCGCCATCATGAGGTTGATGTCGGCGCCCTTGGCGATACAATGACCGTGTCCGCGGTGGGTGCTGAGGATATAATCGTCATCCCTCAGGGCATATATGCTGCCGACCGCGGACGCCTCTTGGCCGGTAGATAGGTGCATGGTACCGTGCACGAGTCCTCTACCAAACAAGTCGTCCACCGTCTGCTCGAAGAAGCGTATGGTGTGCATGGTACGCAGCATGTCTATGCAATCTTCTCGTTGCAGTCCCACTATGCTATCCCTCCCCGTTTGATTCTAGCCCTTAGGACAGCGAAAGTCAATGGTGGTACCATTAGGCTATTGACAGTAGCGCAGAAGCTATACTAAAATTTAGTCACGATTAATACCGCTTAGCACTGCCGCGGCCGGCGAGTGCCCTCTCTTCTCGAAGATGAGGACGTTCTGCTGCAGGATTCCGTCGCGAGTCCAATTGGCGTGTTCCCAATGCTTCAGGCTCGGTTCGTTCCTGCAGCCAGTTGACTTGGCGCCGAGGCGGGCATATAATGGATTGCCGTCTGTGGCGAGCGTAGGCAGACTCCGGCTGTGTACTGCAACGGCCCAAAAAGAATGCTGGCAGGGCTCTGTGGAGCTGAAACGGGTGCGACCGACCTGACCTGGACGGCTGGCGGGAGGGGCGCAAGATGGCCTTGAAAGGGAACCTAAGGGACTTCAACGTCACTCAGCTTTTCAACCTCATCAATCTCGCCCGCAAGACGGGTGCCCTGACCATCCAGGGGAGCGGCAAGAAGGCGGAGGTTTGTTTCAAAGAGGGTAGGCTGGTTTGCGCATCTCTGAACGGGCAGGACACGGGTCTGATTGGCATGCTGGAAAAGGCAGGCAAGATTAGTGAACAGCAGGCGCGCACTATTGAAGCCCGATCGCAGACCAACGCCGACAAAGAACTAGGGTTGCTGCTCATAAATGCTGGCTATGTGACACAGGATGACATCGTGGACAGCGTTCGCTCCCATACCTTGGACGTGGTCTACCTCCTGTTCACTTGGACCGATGGCTCATTTCACTTCGAGCCGAACAAGCTCCCTGCGCAGGGAGCGATAACCGTTCCCATCAATCTAGAGAACATCATAATGGAGGGCAGCCGGCGGGTCAAGGAATATGAGATGCTGCGCGATGAGCTCCCTGATCTCGATATGGCCCTGAAGTTCACGCAGCGCCCGGCCGCTCGCCTACAAGATATCAGTCTGACGGTTGAGGAGTGGCGTGTGATCTCATTCATCAATCCACGCAACAGCATCAGGCAGATAGCGAAAGCCAACTCGATGAGCGACTTCAAAATCCGCAGGATCGTATATGGCCTGCTATCGGCTAGCCTTGTCGAGTTGGTGATGCCAGAGAGAGCAGTGAGAGTCCCTGCCGTCTCCAAGGCGGCGACCGCGCCACCACCGGTGAAACGTAGCTTGATTCTTCGACTCATAGACAGGGTAAAGAGAATGTAGGTTGATATCTCAAAGACCTACGCAGTCGTGCATCTTGTAGGGTCAACGTGTCTGCATGGAAACCGTAAAGGTGGTCGTTACCGGGCCTTTCAATGCCGGGAAGACCGAATTCATCAGCAGTATCAGTGAGATTGAGGTTGTTTCGACTGAGCGCAGAATAACGGATGGCTCGCGAGTAGTGAAGGAGCAGACCACAGTGGCGATGGATTTCGGTCGCATAACTGTGGACGAGGACTTGGTACTCCACCTGTTCGGCACCCCCGGTCAAAAGAGATTCGACTTCATGTGGGAGATTCTCTCTGAAGGTATGCTCGGCTTTGTGGTACTAGTGGATAGTGCACGGCCGGAGACTTTCAGAGAGGCCAAGATGATAATGGATCGCTTTTACCGGTATTCCCCCTCGCCTCACGTCATAGCCGCCAACAAGCAGGATCACAAGGATGCTTGGCCCCCAGAGGATCTTCGCATTGCCCTGAGAGCCCCCGCGAACACAAAAGTGCTGTCTTGCGTGGCTACGAACCGCGAAAGCGTCAAGAATGTGCTCCTGGAACTGCTCTACTCGATCTTGGGTTCGATAGATGAGGGGCGGTTCTCATAGCAGGCTCGCACATAGTTTCAAGCCTGCGATGTGTATCCAGAGACCACGGCGGACGACGATACGGCCCCCCAGACTTCTGAGTGAACGGCTCAGGACTGCCTAAGGAGGAAGACTCATGGCCAAACCGAGGACGGTACAGATGGTGGAGCGCTTGAGAGATCTTCAAGTGAGCACTCCCGACATCGAAGCCTCGGCGGTGGTTAGCCTGGACGGGTTGATCATGGCGTCCTCCCTGCCGGCAGGAGTGGAGGAGGACCGGGTCTCCGCCATGTCAGCTGCTATGCTCTCTCTGGGGGAGCGCATAGCGGGCGAGTTGGGACGGGGCATATTGGAACAAGTGTATATCAGAGGAGAGAACGGTTACGTCATCCTCAGAGCGGTCGGTGAGGAGGCCGTTCTCACGGTACTCGCCCGCAGCACAGCGAGGCTGGGCTTGCTATTGCTCGATATGAAGCGGGCGGCAGAAGACCTGGCTGAGATCGTATGACAGGCATCTGATTCGCCAGCCGCATTGGGAGTGGAGGTGGGACCTGGAAGCATCTGAAGCCGCTGAGAGGTACTATTCCAACAAATTAGCGCGCACCTATCTGGTGGCCATCGAGGATGTGATGGGCAGCAACGGAGTTGCTGCGGTTCTCCGACTGGCCAAATTGGGACATTTGATCGGCAACTATCCTGCGGATAACCTTGAGCGCGAATTCAGTTTCCAGGACTTTTCAGCCATCAATCAAGCCATTGAGGAGATGTATGGAGCTCAGGGTGCCAAAGGGCTGTGCTTCCGAGCAGGCGGAGTGACCGTGAAGTATGCCATTGCGGATGGAGTCCTCTTTGCGGATCTGCGGGACCCGGCTTTTGAACTGCTGCCGCCGGGAGCCAAGGTCAAGGTCGGGCTGAACGTGCTGACCACGACATTCGGTGAGTTGAGCGACCAGGTAGCCCGCGCTCAGGAGGATGGAGACAACCTCATCTTCGCCGTGGAGCAGTGCCCTGAATGTTGGGGCAGAGCGTCGGAGTCGCCCATTTGCCACGGAACCGGCGGTATGTTGCACGAGGCCCTGCACTGGCTTAGTGACAGTCGACGATTCACTGCGGATGAGATCGCGTGTATCGCGAGGGGTGATGAATCGTGCACATTTGCGATTGTCACGCGCGCCGAGGAAGAATCAGAGGGCCAAGGCCTGACTGGCCCGGCAGAGGATTCTGCTGGCGATTGACACGACTGCGTCGCGGAGAATCCGCCAGCTACTGCAACCTTGGCAGGTGAGTTAATCTGCCTTATAATATAGTTGAAAACTGAATAGAAGCATCCAGGGGAGCTTGGAGAGCCAAGCTGAGAGGGGGGCCCGCAATGCCCTCGACCCCATGAACCTGACCCGGGTAATGCCAGCGTAGGGACGGTTGCTTGCCATGTGACATGAACCGCTGCCTTGCCTGGGTAGCGGTTTCTCGTTGGAGGAAGAATGCGTGCTGTGATCGTGGCCAATGGACCTATGCCGGAGCCGCCCTTTCGACGGTTCGAGATCAGAGAGGGCGACGTGGTGATCTGTGTCGACGGGGGCGCAAGTAACGCCCTCGCATTGGGGCTCAAACCAGATGTCGTCATAGGCGACATGGACTCCATAGGCACTGAGTTGCGCGGACATCTGCAGCAGGAAGGCTCCCGTCTGGTTGAGTATCCTTCGCGCAAGGACGAGACGGACTCCGAGCTCGCTGTTCGGTATGCCTTGGAGCAAGGCGCCACGGAGATCATCCTCTTGGCCGCCCTCGGCGGGCGAATAGATCACACCTTGGCGAACGTCATGGTGCTGACCATACCAGAACTGGAGACCGTGGATGCCAGACTGATCGATGGGAATCAAGAGGTTCGCTTGGTCCGTGACAGGGTCCTGATTGTGGGTCGGCCCGGCGAGACGGTCTCGCTGTTGCCGATGTCTGGAGACGTTGGCGGCATCCACACTGAGGGACTCGAGTACCCTCTCCACGGCGGCACACTGAAGTTCGGCGCCGCCCGAGGGGTCAGCAATGTGCTTACAGCAGCCCAGGCCTCGGTGCAGGTGGAGAGAGGTCTGCTGCTCTTGGTGCATCATCATCGAGATCTGCCATCTGACTATTCTGAAGTGGACCTTCAAGGAGGGAGCGGTGAGTGACATAACCGTAAGCTTTGAGGTGATTCCGATCTGTGAGGAGCCCTATCCTGTGGTAGACAAGGCGATTGAAGTCGTGCAGCGATCAGGGGTGACGTATGAGGTGGGCCCTCATGAGACGACGATGGAAGGTGAACTGGATCAACTGCTGGAGATCGTCAAGGCGGGACACCGCGCCTGCTTCGGAGCTGGGGCTCGGCGGGTAATCACGTTCGTCAAGATCGTGGATGCGGTGGGGGGTACAACCATCGCGGAGAAAGTGGCCAAGTACCGGTAGTCATGAAGACTGAACAAGAGGACGCGACATCCCGCGGATCCAGCAATCCCTCTGCCGTCACTCCGGTCGAGGCTCCTTTCAGCATTCGTGCGCAGCGGCTGCTGCGGCAGTACGCCCCACCTCTGATGCTGATGCTCCTCCTGTTCGTGGTTTGGCAGGTGGGCACCTGGGTGACGCGAGTCCCCAAGTGGTTGCTGCCTTCCCCATTACAGATCATCCAGGCTGGCGTTGAGGCCTCGGACCTATTGGGTCCGCACGTCTGGCAGACCCTGAAGGAGACCTGGTTGGGCCTGGCTCTCGCCCTGGTGGTTGGGCTGGGGCTCGCCCTGGTGATAGATCTTTCGGCTGTCCTGCGGCGTACCATCTATCCACTGCTAGTTGCTTCCCAGACGGTGCCCATTCTGGCTCTCGCCCCTCTTCTCATCATCTGGTTTGGCTACGGCATTTTGCCCAAGGTCATAGTGGTGGGTCTGGTTTGCTTCTTCCCCATCGTGGTCAGCACGGCCGATGGTCTACGGGTCGCAGACCCTGATCTGATCGCTTTGCTGCGGTCCATGGGGGCTAACAGGCGGCAGATCTTCTGGAAGGTGCGGCTGCCTGGGGCACTACCCTCCTTCTTCTCTGGCCTCAAGATCGCCATCACGTACAGCGTCGTCGGCGCCGTCATCGGTGAGTGGGTGGGTGCCAGCCGCGGCTTGGGCATCTTCATGATTCGCTCTTCTAAGAACTTCTTGACGGACCGGGTCTTCGCCGCCATCGCGGTCACCTCGCTGCTCAGCATCATGATGTTCGTAGCGGTTGTGGTGCTGGAACATACCTTGCTTCCGTGGTACCACGCTCATCGGGAGGAGGTTTGGGAGGAGACTTGAGTTGTTGGCACTGCGCCGATGGATTCTCCAACACAGCATGAAGGAAGGAGGAATAGAGATGTCTAGATGGAATCTTGGAAAGATGGCGTGGTTGTTCGTGTTGCTGTTGATGGCTGTCAGCTGTCAGGCGGCTCAGCCGACGGCCACAGCGCCGCCCACGCCGGTTGTGGCGATGTTGGATTGGTTTCCCAACACCAATCACACTGGTCTGTATGTGGCGCTAGACAAGGGTTGGTACGCCGAGGAGGGGTTGTCGGTGGAGATTGTAGAGCCAGCGGAGGGAAGCACGCTGGTCCAGGTGGTGGCAGCGGGGCAGGCCGATTTCGGCATCAGCTACCAGGAGGAAGTCTCCCACGCTCGGGCGGAAGACATACCCATCGTTTCCATCGCGGCTATCATTCAACACAACACGTCGGGCTTTGCAAGTCCAGCAGACAGAGGGATCACGCGTCCCAAGGACTTCGAAGGCACGAGATACGGCAGCTGGGGTTCGCCCATCGAGCGAGCTGTTTTGGATGTCTTGATGGCCTGCGACGATGGCGATGTGAATGAGGTGGAGTTCATCGACATCGGCTGGGCCGACTACTTCACGGTGGTGGAACGTGACGTGGACTTCGCCTGGATATTCTACGGATGGACCGGCATAGAGGCGGAGTTGCGGGACATGGACCTGGACGTCGTGATGCTGAGCGACTGGGCTGATTGTGTCCCGGACTACTACACGCCGGTGATGATTACCAGTGAGCAGAACATTGCGGAGAAACCGGAATTGGTCCGCAGCTTCATGGTTGCCACCCTCCGGGGATACGAATTGGCCATCGAGAATCCAGCGGCGGCGGCCGACATCCTCTTGAAGTACGCTCCAGAGAGCAACCCTGATCTGGTGCGCGCCAGTCAGCAGTGGCTCAGCCCTCAGTACCAAGCGGACGCTGAGAGGTGGGGGGAACAGAAACTGGAGATATGGCAGGGCTACGCAGACTGGATGGCCGATCGCGAGTTGTTGCCTCGCCACATCGACGCGGAGAAGGCTTTCACCAATGAGTTCCTACCCTAGCACGGTAAGCGAGATAGAGTTGCGTCAAGTGACCAAAGCCTTCCGGGTCAACGGGAAGTTGGTGACGGCGCTAGACCACGTCAACCTCGTCGCCCGGGCTGGGGAGTTCGTCGTCATCATTGGGCCCAGCGGCTGTGGAAAGAGCACCTTGCTGAACATCATCTGCGGTTTGATGGAGCCCGATTCCGGCGAGGTACTGCTTGATGGTCGCCGCGTCAGGGATCGGACAGGCCTCTTCGGCTACATGTTGCAGAAGGACCTGCTCCTGCCCTGGCGCAGAGTTCTCGACAACGTTATCCTGGGGCAAGAAATCGGTGGATTCGATCGGAAAGCCGCGCGGAAGGAAGCTGAGGGATTGCTGCCCCTCTTTGGATTGGAGGGATTCGAGCACAGCTATCCGGCAACTTTGTCGGGCGGCATGAGGCAGAGGGCTGCCCTGTTACGTACGTTTCTATGCAAGCGAAATGTGATGCTCCTTGACGAACCGTTCGGTGCCCTGGACGCCCTTACCAGGCGGCAGTTGCAGCAGTGGTTGCTGGATGTGTGGACTCGCTTTCGGCAGACCATCCTCTTCGTCACCCATGACGTGGACGAAGCGGTGTATCTGGCCGACCGGGTGTATGTGATGACTCCACGACCTGGCAGCATGAAGCTAGAGGTTGGTGTTCTCCTCCCACGCCCTCGCCGACCGGACATGATCACGTCCAGTCGGTTTGCGTCCTTGAAAGCAAATCTACTGGCTACCCTCGAATCAGACTAGGTCAGCCTTGGGGGGCGAACGCAGTGCAGCTGGGTGGGAGATCGGATGTCGTGCGTAGGGCGCACTGGTGAAGTATCTAGGCCCGGAGCCGAATTGCTGGTGGGCGCCAGAGAGACGTAGGGATTGTGTGTCACGAGGGATGATCCTGTGTCTCTATTCCAAGTCTCCGCAACCTGACCGGTGAGCGTGCCTGGGACAGGCGACGTGGGCAATGGTCATCTGCGCGGCTCTGTACATGAAGGTGAATCGCACGGGCACTGGAGGCTGATCTTCTGCCTTGCTCTGTCGTGTAGGAGGCCACCTCTCGGAGAACAACCAACTCAAATGGACTCTCACGCTACTGCAAAGTAGCATATACGATAGTCCGATCATTCCGTTCCCTGGGGGCATCTGGCTTCCACGGTCGGGAAGGGACTCCTCTCCTTCGGCGACGTCCTGGGCTACCTTGGTTTATACCGCTCCCATTCGCAGACGTCGTGTTGCGCGCGGCGAAGGGCCAAGAGCCGTCGAGCGTGATCACGACGAATTCGCCCCAGCTTGACAACCTGCACAAAGTCTGCTATTGTAATTCCTAGTGAAGGCTAGGAATTAGATCATGAGGCTGTCAGCTAGGGAGCAATACGGTCTCAGGGCCATGATAGAGTTGGGTCGCCGCTACGGCCAAGGTCCCGTTTCGCTCAGTGATGTGGCGCGAGCGCAAGGGATCTCTTTCCCGTACTTGGAGCAGATAGTACCTCTGCTCAAGGATGCCGATCTCATAGAGAGTACCCGCGGAGCCTATGGAGGGTATGCGCTGAGCCGAGCCCCGCAGGACATAACCGTTGGTGACATAGTTCGTGCCCTAGAGGAGGGGCAGATCATGCCCCTGAGGTGCATCCCTGGCAGCGAAGCGGAGGATTCTTGTAGCCGGCAAGAGGTGTGTACAGCGCGCGACGTTTGGAGCAAGATGCACGAGGGCATCGCCGAGGTTCTTGACTCCACAAGCCTGGCTGATCTGGCAGAGCCCATCGGGGAGACTGAGAAGGCCCTCTGAACTTCTTGCCTGAAGAGCGTCTGTTGGACTAGATGGCAGCAACAGGAGGAGTGATGAGCAGAAGGAGAGTGATTTATCTCGACCATGCAGCGACGACCCCCGTGGACCCTCGGGTAGTGGAAGCTATGCTTCCCTACTTCAGTGAGCGGTACGGCAATGCCTCCAGCATCCACTCCCTGGGCCGAGAGGCGCGCCGGGCCTTGGACCAAGCTCGCGCTGACGTGGCTGGGATCCTCAACTGTGGTCCTCAGGAGATAGTGTTCACCAGCTGTGGCACCGAGAGCGACAACCTGGCCATCAGAGGTGTCGCTTGGAACAGCCGGCAGCGCGGTGGTCACATCATCACTTCGTCCATAGAACACCACGCGGTGAGCCACACGTGCGCGCAGATGGAGGAGCAGTTCGGCTTCCGCGTGACTTATCTGCCGGTGGATGAGTATGGGCGCGTGGACCCAGCGGACGTGGAGAAAGCGATCAGTGATCGGACGGTTCTGATCACCATCATGTACGCCAATAACGAAGTGGGGACCATCGAGCCGATCTCAGAGATAGGGGAGATGGCGCGAAGACACGACATACCTTTCCACACTGACGCAGTGCAGGCGGCAGGCGCCTTGAGCTTGAACGTGCAGGAGCTGAACGTGGATCTTCTCACCCTCTCGGGTCACAAGTTCTATGCGCCCAAGGGCGTGGGGGTGCTCTACGTGAGAGAAGGCTTGGAGCTGATACCCGGTCAGACGGGGGGAGGGCACGAGCATGACTTGCGCTCCGGCACTGAGAACGTTCCCTATATCGTGGGCCTGGCCACGGCCTTGAAGCTCGTCGAGGAGCGGAGGGAGGAGGAGAGCTATCGGCTTGTCGCGCTGCGCGATCGATTGACAGACGGTGTCCTTTCCTCGATCCCCCACTGTCGGTTGATGGGCCACCCCACGGAGCGACTGCCCAACAATGCCAACTTCATCTTTGAATACGTGGAGGGAGAGGGAATACTGATGAGCTTGGATATGCAGGGCATCGCAGCTTCAAGCGGATCCGCCTGCTCCACCGGGTCGCCTGAGCCTTCCCATGTGCTGCTCGCCATGGGAGTCTCTCGGGACGTGGCCCACGGATCGGTGCGTATGACTCTGGGCCATCAGAACACGGAGGATGATGTCGATAGGGTCTTGGACGTGTTGCCCGGCATAGTTGAACGCTTACGAGTAATGTCGCCGCTGTATGCGGGCTGAGCGGGTTGCGATTTAGAGAGAGGTAGACAGAGGTATGTATTCAGAATTGGTCATGCAGCATTTCTCCAATCCCAGCAACGTGGGAGTCATCGAGGATGCGGACGGGGTAGGCAAGGTAGGGAATCCCATGTGCGGGGATGTGATGGAGATGTTCATCAAGGTGAAGGACAATCGCATCGAGGATGTCAAGTTTCGCACTTTCGGGTGTGGCGCGGCCATAGCCACAAGTAGCATCGCCACGGAGATGATCAAGGGAAAGCCGTTGGACGAGGCGGTCAAGCTCTCAAACAAGGCCGTGGCTGACGCATTGGGTGGGTTGCCCGCCCAGAAGATGCATTGCTCGAACCTCGCTGCCGATGCCGTGCGAGCCGCCATTGAGGACTATCGTATCAGGGCAGAGGGCAAGAAGGACGAGCAGGAGGAGACTAGGGAGTAGTGACGCCAACGCATGCTGGCAAATCCTTCGCGCACAGGACGTGAAGTTGGCCTCTCAATGCGCGGTGATCCCTCGCTGGCAAGCACTTTCCTTGCGGCATCCGCGGGCCAGTAGGTCCCATACCTCAATCCAAGGCCTCGTCGAGCAGTTCCCACAGTCCTCGCACATCAATGAAGACACCGGTCTCGTTGGCCAGCCGACTTGCCCCTCTCAGCAGCGTTGGCTCGCAGGTAGGGCACAAGGTGACCATGTTCTCGACCCTCAACTCCAAGGCTTCTCTGACACGGTTCTTGGCAATCTCCACAGCCAGGCTGGGGTTGACGTCGGCCAAGCCACCGCCACCGCCACAGCACGCAGAGAAGACGCGGTTCTGCTCCATTTCCACCAACTCTACGCCCAAGGTTCGCAGGATATCCCTGGGTTCCTCGAAGACGCCCAGCATACGGCCCAGGTGGCAGGGATCATGATAGGTCGCTTTCAGGTCAAGTTGGCGCGGGTCCAGCTCTTCAATCCTCTCGGCCACGCCGATGATGGCATGCTTCACCTTCAAGCCGTGCTTCTCCTTGAGGGTGACGGTGCATGTGGGACACAGCGTCAGGATCTCTTGGTCTGAATAGGTGCCATATGTTGCAGTGAACCGTTTCTGAACGGCTTCGAACTCCGTGCCAAAACCAGTAGCCTCCGCGAGGTAGCCGCAGCACACCTCCTCGCTCACCAGGGGATCTAGGCCGCACTTCTCCAGCACGGAGATGATGGTTCTTGTCTCGACGGGGTTACTCTGATAGAGGCAGCCGAGATAGAGGGGCACGGTGCCGTCCCTCTCCAGAGCAGCGGGGCGGTCGAATAGACGTCCCTCCTGCGAAATCCTGCTGACCTTCTCCCTGTGTTGCTGAGCGGAGAACTCTAGGTCCGCCAGCCGCTGACGGAGATTTGTGAAGATATCCAGATTGCTGAGCGCACAGCGCGCCTGACAATACCCACAGAGCAGGCACTCGTCCAGTATCTGCTGCACTTCCGCTGATGGCTCGACGAGTCCTTCCAGGAGAGCTCTGGCGATCATCATCTTCCCACGGCTCGTATAGGCCTCGAACCCCTTGACCCGGTACACTGGACAGTCAGCAACGCAGAATCCGCAGCGCGCGCGGTTGCAGGTGTAGATATCTTCGGTGAGTCGTTCTAGGTTACCGATATCCATCGCGATTCGAACTTCTTTCCGGGGTTGAAAATCCCGCCAGGATCGAACATCTCTTTGATGCGTTTCATGTAGACGTAGCTATCTCCGTGCTCCAACTCGTTGAAGCCGCCCAAGCGGTCACCATCTCCGATGTAGGAGCTCATCGTCCCTTCCAGCTCCACCGCCATGGCGCTCATCTCCCTGACGTAGTTGTAGAAGTTGGCCACGCTTTCCTCGCTGGAGTCATCCACGAAGAGTGCGAAGCTTATGCTGGCGGTGGGCTTGTTGGGTGACTCGTTGTATACCGTCATACCCAGGATGTCTTGGTTCCACTTGTCGGCGATGTTGAGAAAACGTTGGTAGGCTTCTTCCACTCGTCCGATGGGTAGGCCCAGATCCGCCGCTCCGAACTTCTTCTCCCTTTGACTGTCAGGCCACTTCTGCCGGAAAGGGATGAACTCCAGGCTGTGCTTCGAAGCCCACCAGCCGTCAACCATCTCTTGCTCCTTGACACCCTCGGCAGAGAACTCCTCCAGCAAGATCCGAGTTGCCTTTTCGAGGCTGAAGTCGACCACTTCCTCGTCTCCAGCGAACGATAGGAACAGAATGGCCTCTGCCCAATCGGGGATGTCGGGCTCGCGCTGGTACTTCTCTCGATAGGCGTGGGTGTAGAAGTGTAGCCTTTTTCGGCAGTTGAGGTGGGCGCTCTCGATTCCAAGGCCGCTAGCCAGCATCCGCTCCAAAGCGCGGATCCCGTCTTCCAGGCTCCGGCAGACGAAGCCCCTCACCAGTCTCGCCTCAGGGAGAGGAAAGACGCGTAGCGTGGCCTCCGTCACAACCCCCAGCGTCCCCTCGGAGCCAACTACGAGGTCCAGTAGTTTGTATCCCGTCGAAGTGAAGGCAGCTTTGCGCCGTCCTATACGCACAGCCTCTCCCGTGCCTGTTACCATGACCACGTTACTCAACACGTCGAGGATCTTCCCATAGCGCAAGCCGAAGGTGGAATCGTTGTCGCAGCCGATAGTGGCGCCGATGGTGCAGGCTCGCTTGCTCTCCGGTTGGTGAGGGAACCACAAGCCGCTACGCGCCAGCGCCTCGTTGAGGTCCCAGATGGTGATCCCAGCCTGTACAGTGACCATCATGTTGGCCTCATCCAGCTCGAGGATCTGATTGAGGCTCTTGGTCTCCACGGCGATGCCGCCTTTCCACGCTGCCACGCCGCCGCCCATGCCAGTACCCCCAGCAAAGGGGACGAGGGGGACGCGATGGTGATAGGCGATCTTGACTATCTCCACTACTTCATCGGTGGTCTTAGGGAGCACCACGATATCTGGGAGATCGATGTGGGAACTGTGACGGGGACTCCAATCGCGACTGTAGCCGATACGGTGCATCTTGGCTCTAGTGGCTCTTTCCCCGAGTAGTGTCTGCAGTGCAGCAAATACTTGATCAAGGGCTGCCTCATCCATGGTGCCCCTCCACACGCTGATTGCCAGGCCTCAGACCAGGCGAGATTATATCATCGCTCATGGACCCCGGCAAGAGTCTCGCAGCCTGCGCGGTCTAGCCAGGGCTTTCTGGGTGTGCTAGAATTGACGCGTGGCTGAGAACACACACAAAGACATCTTGTCGGAACTCAATCCAGCCCAGAGGGAAGCGGTTCAGGCCTCCGAAGGTCCAATCCTCGTGGTGGCAGGGCCCGGCAGCGGGAAGACCCGCGTCCTGACTCACCGCGTCGCCTATCTCATCAGGCACTACGGTGTGTTCCCCTATCGCATCATGGCCGTCACCTTCACCAACAAGGCTGCGCGGGAGATGAAGGAGCGGCTTCACAAGCTGTTGGGGTACCAGGTTCTGCGCGAGATCACTATAGGCACTTTTCACGCTATCTGCGCACGTATCCTGCGACGCGAAGCCCAACATCTGCCCTACGACCGGGACTTCGCAATCTACGACAATGGCGATCAACTGAACCTCGTTCGTCAATGCCTCAGAGACCTCAATCTGGACGATGGAGACAACAGCCCTCGCGCCATCTTGGACACCATCTCCAGAGCCAAGAGTCAGCTCCTCGGGCCTCAAGAGTACGTTCCTCCCAGTTACGAATACGAGGCCGCCGCCAGGGTCTATCGCCGTTACCAGCAACTCTTGCTAGAGAACAACGCTATGGACTTTGATGATCTGCTGATGGTCACGGTGCGGCTCTTGCGTGGCTATCAAGATGTGTTGGAGACATACCAGCGGCGTTATCGACATGTTCTCGTCGATGAGTTCCAGGACACGAACGTAGCTCAGTATGTCATCCTCAAGCTGTTGGCGGGGCAGCACCGTAATCTCTTCGTCGTCGGAGACGAGGACCAGAGCATCTACGCCTGGCGTGGTGCGGACTTCCGGAATGTGCAGAGATTTCGGGAAGACTACCCAGACGTGCAAGTCATTCTCTTGGAGCAAAACTACAGATCCACCCAGACCATTCTCGATGCGGCCCACAGCGTCATCGCCCGCAACGTGCAGCGAGTGGCCAAGAAGCTGTGGACGGACAACGACCCAGGCGTGCCGGTGAACGTCTACGAGGCCTTTGACGAAGAAGAAGAGGCCCACTATGTGCTCCACGAGATACGGCGACTGGCCGGTGAAGACAGCTGCGATCTAGGCGATTTCGCGGTGATGTATCGCACCAACGCCCAGTCGCGAGCGCTGGAGGAGGTCTTCGTCCGGGCGGGAGTTCCCTACCGGCTGGTAGGAGCGACTCGTTTCTACGAGCGTCGGGAGATCAAGGATGTATTGGCCTATCTGCGGGTCATCCACAACCCTCGCGATGCTGTCAGCCTCAGTCGCATCATCAACGTTCCTCGCCGGGCGATTGGGCGAAAGACCTTGGAGCAGTTGGACACCTGGGCTCAAAGCAACAGCGTGTCGCTCTTCGAGGCATTGAAGCTCCTCCGGGAGGACGAGGAAGCTCCTGTTGGAGCAAGGGGACGAGGCAAACTACTGTCGTTCCTAAAGCTTATGGAGGGACTCATTGCCGCCAGCCGGGAATTGAAAGTGTTAGAACTATTGGACCTGACGCTGGACAGGACGGGCTACTCTGAATATGTTCGCGATGGTAGCGACCAGGGAGAGGAACGTTGGGAGAACATCAAGGAGTTGCGGACCGTCGCGCAGGTGTACTCGTCCCTACCTGTCGAGGAGAGCCTAACGACGTTCCTGGAGGAAGTGGCTCTAGTGTCAGACGTGGACAATCTGGATGATCAGGTCAGGGCTCCTTGCCTGCTCACGTTGCACATGGCCAAGGGGTTGGAGTTCCCTGTGGTTTTCATCGTGGGGCTGGAGGAGGGTGTGTTGCCGCACAGCCGGTCGATGGAGACCGCGGATGAACTGGAAGAGGAACGTCGCCTGTTCTACGTGGGCATCACCAGAGCCCAGCGGCGTCTGCATCTTGTGTATACCTTCCGCCGCGCTCTGTTCGGTCGAGACGAATTGAGTGAGCCATCCCGGTTCTTGGGAGATATCCCTGCGGAGCTTCTAGAGAGCTATGAGGGCGCTGAACTCCAGCGATCGCCGCAGGAGCACTCCAGAGAAGCTCAGTTCCAGGCTGGAGATTACGTCCGGCATCCCCAGTTCGGCGAGGGTATAGTGCTCAGCAGCAAGGTTCTGGGAGACGATGAGGAAGTGACCGTGGTATTCGAAGGTCTGGGCCCCAAGCGCTGCCTGACCAGCTTTGCGAATATGGAGAAGCTGCGAAATCAATAGGCCCAGACCGAGCTGTGTCCTGGCCGCCGAGGTGATCAAGCAATTCTCTCAGAACCATAGGGACAGGGCCCGGGGGAGAAATCCGAGCCGGCGGTCGTTCCCCCCAGCAGGGGGACCTGAAGCCTCGTCCCCTTCTTCGCCGTAGAAGGCAAGGCCGATGACGCCTGGCCCGGTGTGTGCTCCCATCACCGGAGTGAACTCCGTGATGTAGAACTCCACACAGTCGAAGCGAGACTTAATCTCTCCCGCTATGCGTTCCGCTTCGGCTAGAGCGTCGCCGTGAAAGACTGAGGCATGAAGGGGGCGCTCCCCAACCTTCTCCCACATCATCTCGATCATCTTCTCGACAGCGTTACGCCGCGTTCTGACGACGCCCAGCACTCTAACGCGCCCGTGCGCTAGGCTCAGGATGGGGTTGATTCTAAGCTTTGAGCCAAGCAGCGTCGCTGCCTCTCCTATGCGGCCGCCTCGGTGAAGATGCTTCAGGTCATCCAGCGTGGCAAAGAAGTCAACCTTTGATATCATCGCCTCGGCTGCGGCCACCACTTCATCCAGAGTTCCTCCTGCCGCAGCCGTCCGTGCCGCCTCCAGAACGATGAAACCTTGGGCCATGGTCGCCATGCGAGAATCCACAACTCGCACAGGGACCGACGCTGCCTCTTGGGCAGCCGTGCGGGCGACGCTTATCGCTCCCGTCAACTCGGCTGGAACATGTATGGATACGATGCCATCCGCCTTCTCACTCAAGCAAGCATACGTCCTCGCGAAATCCGCTAGTGAGGGCTGCGCGGTGGTGGGAAAGGCTTTGTTCTGGCAAAAGAGCTGATAGAACTCGGCTGGACTCATGTCCACGCCATCTCTATAGTCTTTGCCATCCCAAATCACGTGGAAAGGCACTACGTGGATGTCGTACCTTTCGACTAGCTCTGGCGGTACGCAGGCAACACTGTCAGTGACGACGGCAATCTTGCCCATTGCTGTTCCCTTTACCTACGATCTGACCCTGAAGGCGCCTGAGTGAGGTTTCATCTTCTCGTCCCGGCTTCGGTGGTTTCTACTCAGTATCCGCCGCAGGCGGCCCAGGGTGGAACTTAGGCCTACTTTGATCCTTTGCCCGATTGACGATAGCCTTTCACCTGCTGCAACAGCTGGCCACGCTTCTAGATACGCTTGAGTCTGGCGTCTGCCATCTTCGATCATCTCTGCAGTGCGACTCAAGTCCCACAGCGGTAGATTGTAGAAACCGGTCAGTGGGATGTAGTGCAGCGTCACACCCTCTATGCTGGCTGACTCCTCCAACTCTGCATCCAGCTGCCGCGACAGCACGTGATTGATGGTCTGCTCAGCGATGCTCAGTAGATCGCGCATCTGTCGATGTTGTGGCGGGACGTCCACCAAGTGAAGAGCGTAGACCTCCTTTGCTCCTTCGCCTACGGAGATCCTCACCGGGAGGTCCGCGGCTATCCCTCCGTCAACAAGCAACTCCTCTCCACAGCGCCACGGGGGCAAGAAAGGAGGCAGAGCTGTACTAGCCATGATCGCATCCAGCAGCCGCTCATTGGGATCTCGACCGAAGACACGCGGTTCGCCGGTGTCTAGGCTGGTGGCGACGATGTAGACCTTGATCCGTTGCAGATCGCCAAAACGCTCCACGCCCGGGGGTAGGTTCTCCTCAATCAGATGCCGGAGACCTTCATTGGTGTAGAGGCTGTCTTTGCCTGTCAGGAATCTCCATAGCATGCTTAGCCGGTTCCCGTGCAGCACTTGGTCGCCATTCACCTTCGACCACTTCCGACCCACAGCGAGAGCGCCCTCAACTGTTGGATCCATGGCGAGGAAGACGGCGTTGATGGCGCCAGCCGAAGTCCCTACGAGCATATCCGGCTGGATGCCGTTTTCCAGCAGGACCTGAAGGGCCCCCACCTCCAGAGGCCCTCGATTGCCTCCTCCGCTAAGCACAAAGGCGATCATCCGTCGTCACCCACCAAGATCACTGCTTGCCTGTTGGGACGCTGAGCTTGCTCAGTACATAACCTTTCGCCTATTGGATGAACCGGTAGGAAATGAGTGCCGCCGATAGGGTGGCAGCTATCAAGATCAAACCGATTGTGATGGCTATTCTTCGGAATTCGGCACGGGACATGTTATCTCCAATCTGTGAACGCGCGGGCTCACTTCTCACATCACTTCATTGTAGCCTACGGGGGTAGCAGCGGAGGGAAAAGAAGGTAAAAATGGGGTAAACAGGGGCAAAACTTAGCCTAGGCTTTTCTGAACCAGTACCCTACACCGTATTCCGTCAGTATGTATTGAGGATTGCGCGGGTCTTCCTCGATCTTGTTGCGCAAGCGGCTGATGTAGACTTTTAGGTAGTCAATCTCGTCCGTGTATTCTCGTCCCCACACACGAGCCAGCAGAGTCTCGTGGGTGAGTACCTGACCGGCGTTGCGCACTAGATGGTAGAGCAATCGATACTCCGTGCCGGTCAAGGCTACTGGTTGCGCCTTGACGGTCACCTGCCGTCTCTCGAAGTCTAGATGGATGTCGCCACTGGAGAACGGTAGTTCATGGGAGAGTGGAAGCCCCTGCGCACGACGCAAGACGGCTTTGACGCGAGCTAGCAACTCGAGGTGGCCGAAAGGTTTGGTGATGTAGTCGTCGGCGCCGAGGTTCAGTCCCATTACCCTGTCTATCTCGTCGCCCTTGGCGGTCAGCATGATTACTGGCACGTCTGAGAACAGCCGTAGCTCCTTGAGGACATCGAATCCGCTCATGTCGGGCATCATGATGTCCAAGAGGACGAGGTCTGGTTGCTGCTTCTCGAACACGGCCAGGGCCTCCTCTCCGTCGTAGGCAGCCAGCGCTTCCCACGTGGGTTCCTGCACTTGGAGGCTCATGCGCACCACTTTGACCACATCCGGTTCATCATCCACGATCAGGATCTTCATCCTACGTTCCCGTCCGGCGGCACCTGACCATCGCCAACGGGCTCCACGAGGTCTACACTTGGGTAAGGCTCTTCTCTTTTCTTGGGAATGGCTACGTGGAACCTACTGCCCTCCCCTGGCACGCTCTCCACCCAGATTCTACCGTCGTGTAACTCGACTAGCTGGCGCGCGATATACAGGCCCAGGCCCACACCGGCTAGACCCCGCCCGTCGTTGACAACATAGAACTTCTCGAAGATGCGCTCGTGTTCGGCCTCTGGTATGCCTGGACCGTCGTCGGCGACGGTGAACTCCAAGTGATCGTCGATGGAAGCCAGGGCCACACGGACATTTCCTCCCTTGCCAGCGAATCTGTGCGCGTTGGAGATCAGGTTAGTCAGAACCTGCTCCATACGGTGACGGTCAACCGGGATGGGTTCGAGCTTCTCAGGGATGTCTAGCTCGAGGGTCTGCTTCCTATTCTCCGCCAGGGGCGCAAAAGCTCTGACGGTTCTTTCTGTGAGGAGACCCAAGTCGGTGGGCTGCAGGGAGAGGGTTAGCTGACCGGCCTCCAACCTCGTGGCGTCCAGAAGATCCTCCACCATGGTTTCCAGCCGTCCCGTGTGATGGCAGATGGTGTCCAGGAGTTCCCGCCTGACATCGGGTTCTGCGATGGCATTCGGATTTTCGAGCATGTCGACGGAGGTCTTGATACAGGTGAGCGGTGTGCGCAGCTCGTGGGACACAACAGAGACGAAGCTGGCCTGTAAGGCCTCCAAGGTTCGGAGTTGCTGGACCTGTTCTCGCTCCCGTTCATAGAGGCGCGCGTTTCGTATCGCTAGGGCTGCTTCTTGAGCCAAGGCGTTCAGGAACGCCACGTCATCCTCGGAGAAGCGCATGGCACTGCGTCTACCGGCACATAGTATACCCATCGTCTGCTCGGCCAGAACCAGGGCCACGGCGACCAGGGATGTGAGGCCTGCCTCCTCTAGGAGCCTCTGGATGGCAGGGGGCTGATCAGCCACATCATCGACCAGGTATGGTGTCGTCGCAGTAGCTAAGCGCTGCACAGCTTCCTTATCCAGAGCCGGTTGATCCCACCGAGCCTCGGAGCGAAGCCCTCTGCTGGCGGCCAGATGCATTCCTCTTCCGTCCTCGCCACGCAGTAGGATCACTGCCGTATCAGCCGCCAGGAGCTGCCGCGAAGCCTCCACGACCGTTTGCATCGTCCGCTCGAGCTCCAGGCTGGCCGTCAACTCCTGAAACAGATCATTCAGAGCAGCGAGCCGGGCTCCCAAGGCACGCTCGCGCTCTGTTTCCAGGTGTTCTCGACGCAACTGCTCCAACAGCAAACCGCACAGCGCCGCCACCAGTAGCAGGAGTACTATCTTGCCGGCCATGATGAACAGGGCGTTGGCGCTCCAAATCCCCGCAGGGTTGACAAAGCAGGCTCCCAAATAGATCAGGCTCAGGATCAGTGCGACGAAGGTGGTGCCCACGAGGTTGAGATAGAAGGCGGCTCCAGTGATGATGAAGAAGTAGATGATGAAGAAACCGCTGTGATAGCCCCCCGTCAGGTAGATTGCCATCGTCGTCACCATGGTATCCAGGACGAGGACATTCAGTGTCTGGCGCAGCCACCTCACATAGCGCGCCAGCACCACCAGAATCACGTTGTAAGCGACAGCAGCCAGAGTGACGTACGTGATGGGGACGATTACACCTTCCTGTGAGCGGTCGAAGAACGAGAGCATCAAAGCCAGGGTCAGGGCGAGAAAGCGCAGACTCAGGATCAACCAGGAGATCCACTCTCTCGGTGCCAGGTACCGGCTTGCTTCACTCTGCGCGCCCTTGTAGGCGTTCTTGAGTGTGTTGACTTCCACTTCCACCTCGCAGTTACGCCCTTAGAGGGCCAGGCCTCGCGACTGGTGAGCTCCTACGTGGGGACAAGTCTCAGGCCCGGCACCACATCCAGGTCCCATGCCGCTCGCTCGCCTGCCTGCAGTTTGAAACATCCTGCGGCGGCCACGCACGCGGCGTTGTCCGTACAGAGTTCCGGCGAGGGGCAGAGGACTGGGACATCGATCCGTTCCACCATCTGCTGACGCAGCAGGGCGTTGGACGCGACCCCGCCTGCCAATAGGACCTGTCTTGCGCCAGAGTCCTTCGCGGCCAATCTGGCTTTCTCAACTAGCACGTCCACCACAGCTGCCTGGAAGCTGGCAGCGAGGTCGGCCACCGGCAAGTTGTTGGGCTTACCGCTCTGGGACCGAGGTTCCCCTTTGGCTTCGTAGTCGCGTACCAAGTATAGCACTGCCGTCTTCAGGCCGCTGAAGCTGAAGTCGTACGTGCCTTTCAACCAGGCGCGCGGCAAATCAAAGGCGGTGGGGTCTCCTTCCTGTGCTGCGGATTGGATCTCTGGCCCTCCTGGATAGCCCAGACCCAGCAGGCGGGCTACCTTGTCGAAGGCTTCTCCGGCGGCATCATCGAGGGTCTGACCCAAAGAGGCGTACTCACCGTGGTCCTTCATCAGCACCAGGTTGGTGTGTCCGCCTGAGGCGATCAGACACAAGAGAGGGAACACTATCCTGACCTCTCTCTGTAGCCAGTTGGCGTAGATGTGGGCTTCCAGGTGGTTGATGGCGATGAGCGGCAGCCCTTTGGCTAGGGCCAGGCCCTTGGCCGCATTGACACCCACCAAGAGGGAGCCAGCCAGACCAGGACCATGAGTCACAGCTACCGCATCTATCTCGTCGAGCGTTCTCCCGGCTTGGATCAGAGACTCTTTCAGGACCGGAATGATGTGGATGATGTGTTGTCGAGAAGCGATCTCGGGAAATACGCCACCGAACTGTTCGTGAATCCTGGCCTGAGATGCCACTACGTTTGACACGATCTCAGTGCCATCCTCCACAACCGCCGCGGCCGTCTCGTCACAGGAAGTCTCGATACCCAGAATACGAGTCACACAGGCATTCTAGCACACTGAATGAAGGGGAGGCAAACATCGGCACTCCGGGTCTGCTCACTGCCGAGTCCTGCGAGGCAGCCACTTCTCGGGGAACAGGTGCCAGAAGAGGTAGTTCGGTTCGGTACGCCGCTCTCCCCCGCGGCAGCTACTCACTCCTCGACCGGCGGGGATCCGGTCATAGGGGTCAGGAATAGTGCCTCGGACGTCAGGACAAGAAGCTCTCCTCTCTCCTCATCGACGCACATATCCCTGAGATCCTGGAAGGCGTCTGAGCTCTCCCTGGGTGGGAGGAACTGCCGTACGAAGGCTCCCTCCTTTGTCAGTTGCACGATGCGCTCATTGCCCGCATCGGCCACATAGAGGTAGTCGGCCTCAGGGGAGGCGAAGATGGCGACGGGATTCTGTAGACCTCGATCATCCAGCCCTGTGACGGAGAAATCTTCCGGCAAGCCTCCGGAGAACTTCAAGATCTGGCCATTTGCCAGCAGCACGTAGATAAAACCATCAATGGTCATGTCCACGGCGCTTGCCAACTCGACGGGTGTTTGGTCCAGGAGATAGTCTGTGGGAGCGGAATCGTAGCTGCTTCCCGTAGGTGCGTACTTCAAGATGCGATCCTCTTCCGCATCCAGAACATAGAGATAGCCGAAATACGAACCGATCAGGCGGGGATCAACCCAAAGCTCACTGCCCGCCACGGACACGGGAGTGAAGCCTCGCAGGGCATCAAACTGAAGCAGCGATTGCCCGTTGACCAGGATGAGCAGATTGCTGGTCTCACGGCCGTTGCCAGCCTCCATCCAAATCAGATCGTCAAGTTCCTGCACTGTGATCTCGCCGAACTGGCCGTCCGGACCCAGTAAGACAGCGCCGCCCGGGGGCTCCTGCAAGCCACCTTGCTCATCCAGCAGATAGCCCTGGAGTTGCTGAGTCTTCTCATCCAGGATGTAGACGTCGTTGTAGTGCGCCACTATGCGATAGGGCTGGTTTTCTGGCGAGCCAAATGCGAGCTGCGCCGACAAGGGAAGACGAACCACCTGGTTCACTTTATCGAACTCAAGGAAGATTTGGTTTTGCAGAGCCCTTGCCTGCGGGTCGGCCGGCTTCATCAACAAAGCTTCCTCCACTTGCGCTTCAGCCTTCGTCAGATGCTGACTGGCCGCGGCTCGTGAATCACTGGCTAGGGCCGACTCCACCTCTGCTCGGGCCTCGTCGAGAACCCGTAGGAAGAACGTCTCACGCCGCTGGTTCCGAATCCCGAGGCCGGCCGCGACTACCCCGATGATACAGATGATGGCAAACACTCCGAGCAACGACAGTCGCGAACCGCGTTCCTGTCTTGATACGGTTGTGCCGCGATCCACATAGGCCGTTTCTAGCGGCTTCGGAACCGCCTGCGGCTCGGGTAGCATGCGCTTGGTGAGAGTGCCTAGACCCTGGAGAAGGCTGATAAGGCCAGCCCTGACTCCTCTGGCAACGGTTCCCAGGATGCCACTCGAGAACAGCCAGGAGAAGAAAGAGCGTATCCCTCGCCCCAGAGCCGCGAAGAAGGCCATGATCGCAGCACCGAGGGCCAAGGTCTTTCCCCGCGGTCTTGGACTGCGCCGCTTGCTGGGAGTCTTTCTGACGGGCGGTGTAGTGCGTTCCATGGGAGTTCGCCGGGGGCTCGGAGCCGGCCGTTTGGCACGCCGCGGCAGTGCCTCTTTCCTAGCTGCTGCCTCTCTTGCTGCAGCCTGCACACGAATGAAGAGGGCGGAGACATCCGCATGCGCGGCCAGAGAGGTCACCGTGGCGGCCAAATCGTCTAGCCCGCCACGGGCGGCCATAATGAGCTCCTGCTGGGTGGCCACTCGTGCCAGTCCGCTCGATGCCAGGAGAATGATGTCGTGCTCTTCTATCCGGCAGTGAAACAGCCCCACGTGCGGTAGTGTCCTCTCCTGCCCCAAGGGTGGAAATACTGGCTGGTCCTCCGGTCGGCTCACCGGAAGGTGTTGGGTCAGTGGGGGGGGAAAGAGATGCACTCTTTCTTTCTGGAGCACATAGATCACGGCGTCGCCGGCTATGCCCATGTAGAGGTCATTGCCTCGCAAGACCGCGCAACATGTCTCGCCAGTCCTGTGCCAGAGGGGCAACGCTTCAAGGTTTCGTTCATACAGGTAGGCATTCGCGGCTCTGATCGCGCGGCGCAGGCCGTTGGTGACGCCGCCGGCCACACGGAGGTACTCCTCACTGAGGATCTCGATCAGTTCCTGATGGATTTCCTCCTTCCCGAGGGCCTCGCCCGTGACCTGCACCAGCAAGTAGAGGTTGCCCTTGCCAGTTCCAGCAGGGATCACGGAGGAGCTTTCGACGAAGCCCACATCGCCTGCATTCTCCTGCCGAGCGCCGGCGACGATGCTAAGCTGAACGACGTCTGTCTTCAATCTGGCACTCATGGTTCACCTCCTGCCCTCCCTAGCCACCAAACGCGGACCGGTACGGCACGGTGCTGCCACGATCAACCGAGATTCATCGGCGGACTCTGAGCACTACATCTTGGGGAGATCAAGTTCGCCATGCACAATATGTTGTGCATCTGAATTATAGCATAACGGACTGGCGGTGCAAAGCTGGCTGACCATGGTCTACGCGTGTGTGAGGTGCCAAGCTACTCAATGAAACGGTCTTCCCTTTCGAGTGCAGTTACGGACAAAACGCAGCTCCGAGATCTCCAGCTCAGCTCGGTTGCTCGACCAAGGGAGGTGACATGCGACAACGACGGGGTCTCAGTCGCTGTCGGGAAGCTCAAGCTCATCTCTCAGATATCTTCCCACCAGCTCGCGGACTATCCTGCTCATGGTGGTGCCCTCCTCGGCCGCTTTCTTCTTGAACGCGGTGTGGGTCTCCCTCGAAACCCGGATCATGATATTCTTGTCTTTTCTCATCGCCGTCTCCGTGTATATCTTGCTATACACAATCTTAGCGTCCCTACCGTGTGTTGTCAAGCACATCGAGCGATATGTCGTTCCACCCGCTTGCGGCCTGCCAGTCGCCTGCGTCATCCCAAACGAGGTCGTAGCCTGGGGAAAGTGGAGGTTGTTTCCACTCCTGGATGCTTGCCACTTCCTTGCCTTTTGTACGGACGTCTTGTATGGTTGTCTAGGATGTGGCTGTATGTGGCACTGACATGAGCCAGGAACCACGAAGAGGACTAGGCGTGTCCGATCCAAGAAGCACCTACCTGCAGTTGAAGGGTGATCTCCAGACGGTGCTTGGCCTCCCTCTGAAGGGGAGGAAGGACCTATTCCGTGACTTCCTGGTGGGTTATCTGGTGGTGGAGCGCAACTACTCCGAGGAGAGAGCTCGCAGCCTTGTCGCTGGGAACGAGGAGGCTATCCTAGTCATGCTCACAGAGGAGCACGACTCGGGGATATTTTGAATTGGTCCGTCAGAAGGGGGCCTAGCGAAGAGGCCGCCGTGAGGGAGAGCCCACAGTCCACATCAGTCGGGACTCCTCGGTCAGCTGCTAGCCTTTCCATCTCCTCGTGTACCTTGGTCGGTTTCTCCTCTTGAGCCCTGGGAGGACCTCCGCGCGCCAAGGAACGTTGGCTGGCCGCCGCAAGGCGGAGCTTGAACGCGGCGTCCGCCAGCCTTAGGTAGACCCTCGACTCAGGCCAGGTTCTCACGCCCGTCCCCACCGCCGAAGCGCTGGGGCTGGCCGCGTTTCTGACAAGTGCTTGCCCAGGCAGGCACTGGTGAAGTATACTGAGGGCGATCTGAGAACAGTGTGATTTGTAGGGAATGTGAGAGGGATTGAGCAGGGCTGCCAAGACAACAGGCCACGGGAGGAGAGACATGGCCCTTGATGGGATGTTCGTCAAAGGTGACCACGTGAAACAGGTGGAGATGGCGCCGGGAGTGCTGCGCCGGGCGCTTGGTCACGGTGAGGAGATGCTGCTCACGGAGTTCACTCTCTCTGCAGGTGCAGAGGTGCCAACTCACAGTCATCCCCATGCGCAGGTAGGCTATGTCGCGCGTGGACGGATGCAACTGACCGTCGGCGACCAGACAGACACCTTTGAGGCGGGCGATAGCTACTACATAGCCGGTGATGCGCCTCATGGGGCGGTGGTTCTGGAAGACGCGCTAGTGGTGGACGTGTTCTGCCCGCCGAGGGAGGACTATCTGGAGAGCTAGAGCTGGGCATGGCCACGGACGGGGACAGCATACTACGGGTGACGGAAGAGGTTGCCATTCCCTTGTCCGAGTTCGATTTTCGCTTCTCTCGCAGTGGGGGCCCCGGAGGTCAGCATGCCAATCGCACCGAGACGCGTGTGGAGCTACTGTTTGACCTCGCTCGCTCCCCAAGTCTGAGCGAGGAGGAGCGGGAGCGAGCCCTTCAGGGTCTGACGCCTTACCTCGATAAGCAGGGCGTCGTGCATTTGGTGTCTGAGTCCACGCGCAGCCAGTTGCGGAATCGACAGGAGGTCGTCGAGCGCTTTCGCGACTTGCTGCGAGAAGCGCTGAGGGTCCCGGCAAAACGATATCCCACGCTGCCCACTAGAGCATCGGGTGAGAAACGCTTGCAAGAGAAGAGGCGCCGCGGTGAGATCAAGAAGCAGCGGCGCCCCGTTCTGCCCGATCAAGAGTAGGGCCGCTGCCAAGACCTGTATTTGTCCCCTTGTCCGGCGAAGGACACTGAGGAGATTCGCCAGTGAGCAGAATGACCTCTTCTCCGATCATCGTGGCTGCACTCGTGGTTCTAACACTGACCATGGTGGGAGCCTCGGCTCTGCCGTTGAGAACCCAGGCTCCTGGCCAGATCGCGTACTTGGATGGTGAAGGAAGCGTCTGGTTGACCGATGCCGACGGTGGGGAGAGATCGCAGATAACAAGCCGCGAGGGGTTCACAACAATCGCGTGGGCACCCGACGGCCGGAAACTCGCATTGGTTGAGGGCGGGCCGTTGTGGGACGAACTCAAGAGCCTATACATCGTCAGGGCCGACGGAAGTGACTTGACGAAGGTGGGAGATGGCTATGCCCCTGTCTGGTCCTCCGATAGCAGGCGGATCTCTTACGTGACCAACTTCACGACCAGTGAGGAGGGCAGCGAACAGGAACTGAGGATCTTCGATCTTGAAGATGGCAGCGACAGGGTCGTGGCGAAACGTCGTTGGGTGAGCGGTCTTTGGCCGATAGAGTCGCTCTCGCATTCTCCTGACGATGAGTTGATCGCGGTTTACGTGGCCGGGCTGCAAATGGAGGGCCAGTTGGTGATAGTCGATGGGGAGGGGAGCACCGTTTGGCAGATCCCTGACCTGATCTACTCGGCAGACAGCTTTGCCTGGTGTCCCGATGGTCACTACATCGTCTACCGGGACAGTGGAGAGCCGTTCATAGGAGGCGAGGATCCTAGCTTGAAGATCGTCGGTGTGGAGACTCAGGAGGTGGTTGCGTCCTTACCGGAGGCTGGTTTCTGTCCACGGTGGTCCCCGGATGGAGAGAAGATCTCCGCTTTCCTGTGGCGTGAGGGAGGTGCCTTCCAGGTGATGATCGTGGACGCTCAGAGCGGCGAGTTGCTGTACCGGTCGGACCAGGTATTCGGCGACATCTGGCACAGTCGGCCGAGCTGGTCTCCCGACGGCTCGCGGCTGGTGTTCTCTTCCTCCGAGGACGGCGAGTGGGACGTGCTTGTCATGGACGAGGATGGAACGTTTCGTTCCATCGCGAAGGGTCGGTATCCCGAAGCGGCTTGGTGCCCCGATGGTGCTCACCTGGCGTTGGCCGTGGGTGACCAGGAGAGTAGGGAGGTCTTTGTTGTGAAGGCAGATGGCTCCAATCTGCACAAAGTGGCCGACGGTCGGATGCCCCGCTGGCGACCTCAAGCTGTACCTGAACCCTCGACGCGGTCGGTTTGCGGCTTGCCGATTCTCGGCTCGTCGGCAGCGCTGGGCCTGGTGCTTGCCGGGATCTGGGCGTCGAGAAAAGGGGCAGTGTCCTGAAGCCGAACTGGTTGCGGGCGTCGGCTGGTAACTGGTTAGTGATGCCCGGCTTCATATGCAGAGAGGTGGGCGGCTGAGATGGAAGCTGTGGGTCTCAACCGGAAGATGATGGAGGTGCGGGAGATGGCCGATGCCAAGGGGTTTTCGGCCGAAGAGGAGCGCGTCTGGGAGATGTTGGCTCTGATACATACGGAGGTTTCTGAGGCCACGGACTCTTACAAGAAGGGTGCAGACCTGGAGAAGGTGGGGGAAGAACTGATAGACGCCATCATCCGTATTCTTCACCTGCTGTCCGCACTGGGTGTTGATGCAGAGGAGTTGTATCAGAGAAAGATGGCGAAGAACTGGGCACGTCCTTACCGCTTCAATACCGTGCGGGGGGGATGATGGGCGCAAGCGCGAGGCAGCGGCTGTATCGCACCGAGGCCGTCATACTGCGCAGGCAGGATTTCGGGGAGGCTGACAAGCTCTTGACCCTCTATACACCCAGGTTGGGCAAGGCGCGCGTCCTGGCCAAAGGAGTTCGTAGGCCCAAGAGCCGCAAGGGGGGTCATGTAGAGTTGTTCACCCACAGCAACCTCCTCATTGCTAAGGGGAGGAGTCTGGACATCGTTACCCAAGCCGAGACGATACATTCTTTCCTTCCTATCAGGAGTGAACTTGAGCGTACCAGCTACGCTTACTATGCTGCAGAATTGCTGGACAGATTCACCGCGGAGGGCGAGGAAAACCAGGCTCTTTTCGACCTCTTGCTAGATACTCTGTCTAGGCTGGCCGATGGCGAGGATCCGGATCTCGTCCTTCGGTTCTTCGAGCTGCGCTTGCTTGGCTACGCTGGATATAGGCCGCAGTTGTTCCAGTGTGTGCGGTGTGCCGGCGCGATGGAGACGACAACCGGAGTATTATTCAGTCCCGCGGACGGTGGGCTGCTTTGTCTGCGCTGTGGAGAGGGTGAGCGTGGTTGTCAGGAAGTGTCGCCTGGCGCGGTGGCGGCATTGCGCTATTTGCAGACCAGGGACTATACTCTCTGCCATCAGCTGCAACTAGATCAACGGACACGCGAGGAGTTGGAGAACCTGATGCGTCGGTATGTCGTCTTTCTGCTGGAGAGGGGCTTGAAATCCGCCGACTTCATCGAAGCTCTGAGAAGGGAGGAGGCAGGGCCTGCTCCGGCAGCGATCCAAGAGACATAATCGGGGATCCCGCAGTCATGCCAGCGTTGGTCGGGCCGACTAGGCAACAAGTCAATTGAACTCGGAGACAGAACGGATGGGTGAAGAGATGACGACAGTGGACATGGAAGCCATTGTCTCACTCTCCAAGCGGAGGGGGTTCATCTTTCAAAGTAGCGAGATCTACGGCGGGATAAGCGGCTCCTGGGATTACGGGCCGTTTGGCGTAGAACTCAAACGCAACATCAAGAATGTGTGGTGGCGCGACATGGTGCAGCGCAGGGACGACATCGTGGGTCTCGACGCTGGCATTCTCATGCACCCGCGAGTGTGGGAAGCGAGTGGTCATGTAGAGGGATTTACCGACCCTTTGGTCGACTGCAAGAGCTGTAGGAAGCGTTTCAGAGCCGATCATGTGAAGGATGGACGCTGTCCGGAGTGTGGTGGTGAGTTGACCGACCCTCGCATGTTCAATCTGATGTTGAGGACCTTCTTGGGTCCCGTGGAGGACGATGCATCGATCACTTATCTGAGGCCGGAGACCGCGCAGGGCATTTTCGTCAACTTCGCCAACGTTCTAGATGTTTCTCGGAGGAAGCTGCCCTTTGGCATCGCCCAGATGGGGAAGGCATTCCGCAATGAGATCACCCCACGGAATTTCACCTTCCGTACCCGCGAGTTCGAGCAAATGGAGATAGAGTATTTCGTCAGGCCGGGCACTGACGAGGAGTGGCACAGGCGCTGGGTGACGGAGCGCTTTGAGTGGTACGTGCGCTACGGCATTCGGAGGGAATACCTGCGCTTGCGACAGCACGAGGGCGATGAACTGGCACACTATGCCAAGGCTACCTTTGACATAGAGTATCTATTCCCTTTTGGCTGGGCGGAGCTGGAGGGTATCTCAAATCGGACGGATTTCGACCTGCGTCAGCACGCCCTTTTCAGCGGCAGGGACATCACCTACTATGACGAGGACACCGGAGCTCACGTAGTGCCATACATTGTAGAGCCGTCCGGAGGAGTAGATCGAGCTGCTCTGGCGTTCCTCGTGGATGCCTATCGCGAGGAGAAGGTGAGAAAGAGAAAACGGGTCGTCTTGCGCTTTCATCCCGAGTTGGCACCCATCAAAGTGGCGGTGTTTCCCTTGCTGCGCAACAGGCCAGAACTGGTGACCGCGGCGAAGGATATTGCATCTGACCTCAGGCCCCATATGATGACCATGTACGACGATACGGCCAGCATCGGGCGCCTGTACCGACGCCAGGACGAGATCGGCACACCTTTCTGCATTACTGTCGACGTTGAGACCTTGGAGGACAATGCCGTCACCATCCGTGAGCGGGACAGCATGGAGCAGATTCGCGTTCCCATTCCGGAGGTAAGGCACACACTGCTGAGGAAGCTGGGTAGACTCTGACGTGGGTGGCGCGGATCTACATGTACATACCACGACCTCGGACGGATTGCTCACAGCCGCCGAGGTGGTACGCGAAGCTCAGGCCGGGGAGCTGACTGCCATCGCGATCACCGACCATGACACTACGGCGGGGATCGATCAGGCGCTGGAGGCCGCAGATGGCGTGGATCTGGAGGTCATCCCAGGGATTGAGCTCAGCGCAGAGCTGGATACAGAAGAGGTGCATATCCTGGGATACTATCTGAACCACCGTGACGGAGCCCTCCAGGAGAAGCTCGATGTGCTGCGGCGAGCGCGCTGGGAGCGGGCTCGGAAAATGGTGGAGAAACTGGCCAGATTGGGCATCTCCGTCAGTTGGGAACGCGTGGTGGAGATTGCCGGTGAGAGCCGCGCCTTTGGCCGTCCCCATATCGCCCATGCTTTGCTGGAGGGCAGACATGTGGCGACTACAAACGAGGCCTTCGACCTGTATATTGGCCTAGGCGGGCCAGCGTATGTCTCCCGTTACAAGCTCACCTTCCTCGACGCCTTCGAGATCATCCTAGCGGTCGGCGGGCTCCCCGTGCTGGCACATCCTCGCGGCCAGGAGCGTCTCGTGCACGAGCTGGTCATGGCGGGTCTGGTAGGTCTGGAAGCCTACTATCCCGGCTACACCGTGGAAGAGAGCGAGGGCCTGGTTCGACTGGCAGCGCAACATGACCTTATTCCTACAGGGGGAAGCGACTTCCACGGCCACGGAGGAAGTGGGGCAGGCGCTGTCGGGGACGTTAGGGCGCCCCGGGAATCTGTAGAACGGCTGCAGAGCTTGGCCAGCGGCCACGCCGGAGAGGTGGCATCGCCCAGGGAGCAGACTGGCTAAGAGTGCTTACGCTTTCCCTTGCCCGTCACCTCAAGTATCTCGTCCGCCGAGACCTCGACTGTGACTTCATTCTTCAGTTCGACGGTGACTGTCTGCTTCAAGCAGTTTAGGGCTGTCACTTCCCCCGTGCCATAGCTGGTTCGCACAATCTGTCTGACCTTGGGCAGCTTCTTCTTCACCTCCTGGTAATACTCGTCTTCGTAGGCCAGGCAGCAAAGGAGACGGCCACAGATCCCGGAGATTTCGGAGGGGTTCAGTGAGATGTCCTGTCGTTTTGCCATCCTGATGGAAACCGGATCGAAATCCGGTAAGAAGGTGGTGCAGCAGAGCAGCCTTCCACAGCGTCCGACGCCTCCCATCAGCTTGGCCTCATCTCGCACGCCAACCTGGCGCAACTCTACCTTGGTCTTCAGAGTCTTCCTCAACTCTTGCACAAGCTCCCGGAAATCGATCCGCTTCTCCGAGACGAAATAGGCCACAACATGGCTGCCGTCATAGTTGTATTCGGCCCGCAGCACTTTGATGGGCAACCCAAACTCGCGCGCTTTGTCCTGACAGATCGCTAGTGCCTCCTCCTCAAGGAGACGGTGACGCTCCATTTGAACGAGGTCGAGGGAGGTGGCTCGTCGCTCTACCGGTTTGAGACGCTCCGTCACTCTGTCCTTGGACACGTCTGCCGGAGCGAGGGCTACGCGTCCCACCTCTTGGCCGCGACTCGTCTCCACGACCACGTATTCGCCAGGTTCGAGATCCTCAAACCCCGTAGCGTCAAAGTGGTATATCTTTCCAACGTCTCTGAAACGGACGCCCACAACGTCTTGCATGGCTCATCCTCTCATGTTGCTTCCGCGGGCAGATCTAGCATGAGCACCTCGAGGGCCAGACGAGGATTGACATTGACTTCCAGTCGGTGCATCGTTCTCGTTATGCCACCAATGAAACCCATCATCTCTCTGAGATCATGCTTGCTCGCCTGTTCTTCCAGGGCTGAGCTGAGATCGACATTGCTTATCATCTCTGGACAGCCAGCCCTTATAAGCAGAAGGTCTCTCCACCACCCCAGCCACAACTCGAGCACCTCTCTTGTCAAAGCAGGTCTGCGGCTCAATCGCATCGCATAGTCTAGTCGGTCGATGCGGCCCATCTTGGGCAAAGCGGCAAGTTGCCTGAGTGTGTCTTCTCGCTGCTTCAACACCGTCTCGTTCTGAGCGGCGGTTATGGCCCACCCTATTCGCCCGCCGCTTAGCTTGGCCAGCAGGCTGGCTCTGACCTCGTCGACTCCGTGCCGGAGGCGTAACTCCTCTTCGATGAGCCTAGTGGGCACGAGCCGGAGCCCGAAGACCTGACAGCGCGACACGATGGTCGGCAGCAGGGAGCGCGCATTGCACGCCGTGAGCATCAGAACTGCGTGCGGCGGCGGCTCTTCCAGTGTCTTCAGCAGAGCGTTGGCAGCCTCGCTGTTCATGCGATCTGCGTCCTGGATGATGAAGGCCTTCCTTGGCGCTTCGAATGGTTTCAAGCTCACGTCCTCCCTAACGCTCCTGATGGTATCTATGCGCAGTTCTCTCTGCTGCGCCGGTGGTTCCTCGCGGAGGCGGGCTTGATACTCGAGGTCGATCACCCGGACGTCGGGGTGTGTGCCTGCGCTGATCTTGCGACAGGCAGTGCAATGCTGGCACGGTGCCTCCTGCTGTTCGCAGTTGAGGGCTTGAGCCAGGTTCAAGGCCAATGTCATCTTGCCTACGTGGGGGGGGCCGCTGAAAAGGTAAGCGTGTGACACGGTCTGTTGGACAATGCTGTTCGTCAACATTGTTATGACCCAGTCGTGCCCGGTGATCTGCCACATTGTGTAAACCTTTCGCTAACCACATTATACATGTGGGATACTCATCGTGCAATTGAGTCGCATAAGAGAGCCAAGACATCGTGACCCCTTCTTCAGGCTTGTGAAGCCTGTCTTGACTCTTTACTGGAGCACCTCTGAAATCTCTTTGGCCATCGCCACTCTTGAGAGTCTCTAACAGCTAAGCTACCGAGGTGACCGCATGATCTCACTTACCTACGCCGAACTGGCTGCCATCGATGAGACTTTGGCCCGCCGCATGCTCCTCAAGGCCTACCACGACCTGGGCGGTAATGTCTCCCAGACTGCTGGAAGCCTCTCCTGCTCGCGCAACACAGTCAGGAAGTGGGTCCGTCGTCACTTCGACAGACGCTTCAATGGCAGGACACCCTTCCAACGCAGCGACAACTTCTGCCCCTGGATCACCGAGAACTTCTACCTCAACCCTCCTCTCATCCTCGACCGCGGCTCCGCCATTCACCCCTTGACAGGTGGTCACGATCTGTTGGCCGCATTCTCTGATGCTCTCCATACGACGGCGGCAAATCTTTAAGGTGAAGGATGCGAATCTTTAAGATGA
>JABAOH010000895.1_pt1 | contig 38520 bp, 41 predicted proteins | sample 7062181 | NCBI WGS metagenome assembly JABAOH01 (sample SAMN14538630, study PRJNA623070) | marine sediment metagenome | biome: marine biome [ENVO:00000428]; feature: marine pelagic biome [ENVO:01000023]; material: deep marine sediment [ENVO:00002113]; isolation source: pool of 5 deep marine... | reverse complement strand
GAACCCAAGTACGTTCCGAACTTTGACATCGACGGCGACGGAGACATAGACATCCTCGACATAGTAGCTGCAGCTGGAAACTACGGAGGAAGCTGGTAGCACGGTAGTTCAATCTCCCGAACGAAGGTTGATTCGGCAATTAACTCGCGTAAGGAGATCGAAGATTGTGAGGCTCAACTTCAACCGTACTGCTGAAGAACGGAAGTCCCCGTGCACTGACAACTGCTTCAAGCATGAACTTCAATCCCAGTTTATGGACAGCGTTTTGATGGAAGATTGGGTGAGGAAGGCTTTGAGCTGACTCAGAATCGTGTTTCTGGGAACTGGCGGTGGACGCTTTGAAACTATTACGCAGAAGCGACGTACCGCGGGAATTCGCCTGCTAAGTGACAAGTGCAACGTGCATTTGGATCTGGCCCCGGCGCCCTTGTACATTCCTTGGGCTTAAATCTGCCTCCTCGGAAGATTGATGACGTCTCGGTTTCGCACGCGAACTCAAACTGAGAAAGTGTTCGTTGTACAGGTCACCTGTTTTTCAGTCGGTGGCCTTCGCCGTATTGGTATGCTCTCTTCATGTTTCTCTCCAGCTTTTTAAGGAACATCTCATCTAGATCTATCGTGGGACAAGCCAGTCTACTGGCATCTAGAACATAGAATATTACGTCAACTAGCTCCTCAGCTATCTCTTCTTCGTTTCCGCCTTTCTTCCAAGCATCGCTTGCTTCGCCTAGTTCTACGAATGCGAAAAGCAATTTTTTCGGAATATCCTCAGGTCTGTTGTAGAAGCCTTTCTCCAAAACCAGCTTCTCTATTTCCTTCTTCATCTCTTCCAAGTTCACGCTTCACCTCTCCCGTCTTCCATGCTTTTAGCATGCCTGCAAAAGACTTTATAATTGTTGGTTACTACTAAACTATTTCTTTCGTCAAAATGAGGTAGAAAACAATTGAGAGAAGTTGCTATTGTCGGTGTCGGATGCACAGGTTTCAAGTCGGTGACACCAGAGGTTTCCTACAAAGAAATGATGTTCGAAGCCGCGACAAGAGCCTATCAAGACGCGGGAAACATCAGCCCACGCAAAGACATAGATGCATTCATCTCTGTAGCTGAAGACTACTGGGAAGGATTCAGCATATTCGATGAATTCGTCCCTGACCAACTGGGAGCCGTACTACGCCACTTATTCACAGTTTCAGGCGACAGCATCATCGGATTAGCAACGGCTTACATGCTTATCAAAACAGGACACTTCGACGTAGTTGCCCTGGAATCACACGGTAAACCCTCAGATATCCTTACACTATATGACGTTGTTTCCTTTGCAATGGATCCTATACTTAACAGACCACTCGGGGGACACCCATTTTACGTTGCAGGAATGGAAATGACCCGTTTCCTCTGCGAAACAGGCAACACAAGAGAACAGTGCGCAATGGTTGTAGCGAAGAACAAAGGGAATGCTTTGGGCAACCCCTACGCAGCCTATGGGGCACAGGTTGATGTTGATGATGTACTAACTTCTGATCCGTACTTTTATCCCCTGAACAAGCTTGACATAAGCCAGCCCGCAGACGGTGGCATCGTAATGGTGTTGGCATCAGACGAAGTTGCCCCGAAACTTAATGACAATCCGGTGTGGGTGAGAGGAGTTGGCTGGGCATGTGAAACCCCTTCGCTGGAAACCAGATGTTGGAGTGATGCTGTTTACGCCCGAATTTCTGCAGACATGGCTTACAAAAAGGCTGGAATAGGCACCCCGAGCGTAGAGGTTGACTTCGCTGAGGTGGATGATCTGTTTTCTTTCAAAGAGCTTCAGCACGTGGAAGCTCTCAGGCTCTGCAGAACTGGCGAGGCTGGAACATTAATTGAAGAGGGGATAAGCCGGATCGACGGCTATCTTCCCATAAACCCTTCAGGCGGAAACCTTGGAATGGGTTGGGCATTAGAGGCATCTGGAATGCAGCGCTTGCTGGAGGTCGTGCGGCAGTTACGGGGCGAAGTTGGGAATAGGCAACTGTCCGATGTGGAGGTCGGCGTGGCGCAATCGTGGCGTGGTGTTCCAACAGCCACGGGCGCAGTTGCGGTTTTAAGCAATTGTTAGAGGTAAAGAAAGATGTTTGGAAAGAAAAGAGTTGCAGTTATAGGCGCAGGGATGACGCTGTTTAGACGAAACTTGAAAGAAACTGGCAAAGAACTTGCATGGGAAGCATCTAAGATTGCTTTAGATCAAGCTGGACTTGAGCTGAATGACATTCAGAGCGTCGTCACGGGAACGGCGCCGGATGCTTTTGACGGAGTACACATGAAGGGAGAGTATCTGGCTGACGGTGCTGGGGCTTGGCGGAAACCTTATTCCAGAGTATACGTAGGCGGCGGAACCGGAGTTTTCGCAATCGATGCTGGCTGGTGGCACGTGGCCTCAGGTCAGTTCGACACTTGCCTAGTTGTAGGAGAAGAGAAAATGTCATCATGCTACCCACACCCAGCATATGCCTTCACAACTATTTTCGACCCGATCTATAGCAGACCACTAGGTGTGACGTTGATTTGGATTTTTGCCCTCGAAATGAACAGATACATGCATATCCATGGCATAAAAAAAGAGGAAATAGCTCTAGTTTCTGTAAAGAACAAACGTAACGCGTTGGATCACCCATGCGCCCAGCTAGGCGCCGAAATCACGGTTGAGGATGTGCTCAACTCAGAAGTCATGTGCTGGCCAGTTCAGAGACTTGACATCAGCCCCACTAGCGACGGCGCGGCAGCGTTGATTCTAGCCTCCGAAGATGTCGCCAAAGAGCTCACAGACAATCCGGTTTGGATTGACGGTGTGGGCTGGTGCATTGACACAACTTTCTGGACAAACCGCGACCTCTACTACCCGAAATACGTTCAAGGTGCAGCACAAATGGCTTACAAAATGGCAGGAATTAAGAATCCGCCGAAAGATATCGACGTCGCAGAAGTCTACGATCCTTTTGACTACAAGGAACTACATCACATGGAAGGTTTGATGCTCTGCCGCAAAGGACAAGCGCCAAAACTAACTGCAGACGGGGTAACTCAAAGAGACGGGGACCTCCCGGTAAATCCCTCAGGCGGCCTATTGGGCGTTGGCAACCCCATCGCCGCTGCAGGTACAATGAAGTGCTGTGAAGTCTTCTGGCAGCTAAGAGGCGAAGCAGGTAAGAGACAGGTAAAAGGCGACCCGAGAACAGGACTTGCACAAGCATGGGGCGACCTAATGCAATACGGGTCAGTCGTAATAATGAGGAGCTGAAAATCGTGAGCAAGAAAATCAAACATTTCCCGGGTGAACAACTGAAAAGCAGAGACATAAGAGAAGGAAGAATCCCAGCGGTGAGACATCGACCCAAGATCAGATACTTGTGGAGCACAGGAGTTGCAATGAGCCGATTCTTAGAAGGACTGAAGAAGGGAAAAATCGTGGGCTCCACCTGCAACAAATGCAGCAGAATCATGGTTCCCCCTAGAGCCTTCTGTGAACAATGCTTCAAACCAGTTGACGAATACACGTATGTCAAGGACACTGGGACAATCAACACATGGTCAGTATCGCACATAGCAGCAGACGCTAGTCGTATAAAGGAACCGATACTCGTTGCAGTAATCGATCTAGACGGAGCCTCGAAAGGGATGGGAATATTACATCTGTTAGGCGAAATCGACAACTGGAAACAAATCAGGTTCGGCATGAGAGTTAAGGCTGTCTGGAAGCCTCCAGAAGACCGCACAGGCGCCATCACGGACATCAAATATTTCAGACCTGTCAAGGAGGGCTAGACATGGCGACAGAGAAAATCACTGACATAAGACGAATGCATCATTGGCCAGGACACATGGAAACAGACTACATATACACTTTGGGCATCGCTGGCGAAAGGTTCTTCAATGAAATCAAGGAAAACGGAAGAATCCTAGGCGCCAAATGCAAATGCTGTGACAACGTTCTTGTGCCTCCAAGGCTATACTGCGAAAAGTGCTTTGAAAAACTCACCGAATGGACAAATGTAGGAACAGAAGGAGCAGTGCACACCTTCACTGTGGCACATGTCGACATTAACGGCGCCAGGCTCAAAGAACCGGCAATATACGCCCTGATAAAATTCGCAGGCGCAAAAGGAGGATTAGTTCACAAACTCGGCGAAATAAGACCCCACGAAGTCAGGATAGGTATGCACGTTGAACCTGTATTCAAACCTCAAACCGAAAGAACAGGAAGCATAAACGACATCAGATACTTCAGACCAAGAAAATAGTACAGCTTTTTTCTCCCCTTACTGTTTTTCCCTCTCGATCCAGAATCAGAGGACTGATCATGCATCTGCCAGGCACTCATAAGACACTGAAGAAGAACCGTCCGCCAAGCCAAAGAACTATTTCTTACGATGGCGAACTTTCCTCTTTCCACTCTTCTTCTTGGCAATCTCGCTTTCCTCAATGAAGCTGGCATCACGCAACTCACGCATAAACCAAGCCCTGTCTCGGGCAAAATAAATCCCAGCCACCAACCCGAAAACCATCAACCCCAACCCACTTAACGTCAAGGCCAAACCCAACACAGAACCAGGTCCCACCGACAAAGCCACCGGAACAAATAAAACCCATTCCACCAGTTCGGCCACAGACAAAGTCTCCAGAACTCCACCAACAAACAGAACACTTCCCGCAGCGAACATCAAGTATGCGGACATCTCATCATGTCTAGACTCTGCAGCCCTCTCATGCAGATAATCCCGAACCGCCAACGTCAACTCCACAACAACAGAGAACGATATTCAAAGGCTATGTAAACGTTATGACGCATCACTATAGACCTTAAATCCACAAAATAAAGGAAAACTGCACACACGTACAACAGCAAGACGGAAATGTTTATTAAATCTTAAATCTTAAAATTCAGTATACTCCCAACAGGTGGCTTTCTATTGTCAAAACTCATCTCGATACACACCACAAGAAGTGTCGAAAGAGAGATTACCACGGACTCTTGCGAGGCCTGCGGGCGAATGGTTGAAAAAGCCATTAAGCTAACTAATCTTTCAGCAGTGCCCCTGCAGACTTACAATGCATGCCCATTCTGTTTCTCCAAGTTGAATGTAGATATGGTTATAGAAGAACCTAACGACATGAAAATATCTGCTGTAGAAGAAACAAGAAATGTTCCTGGACAAAGCAAAGAAAATGTGGACTCCTCGAAGCAGACAGATTGCCCACATTACTTAGGATATCTAAAGAAGCGCCCCAAAAACATGCCGATTCCAGACGACTGCCTCACATGTAATAAAATGATAAAATGCGTACTCTAACAGCAGAAAAATCATGAATCCAGATATTCTCAAAACATATCTAAAGTTTGTATTTAATGTTCAGAATCGGAATTCATAAGCTATTTATTTTTTGCAGTAGTTTATTATCGCTGGGATTAGTATGGCAATTGCGCGGATAAGCATTAAGAATGAAGATGAGCTGCAGAAAATCGTTGTGAATGATATAAGCGTTGTCGAGGAGGATTTGACGGTAATCTGTAATAACATGCCGATAGATTCCAAAGCGAATATTGATGCATTATGCCATGACGAAAACGGACAGCTGGTAATCCTGAAGCTGAGCACAAAAGAGAACGACAATATGTTCTTTGAAGGTCTTAAAAACTTAGCCTACATCAATAACGTGAAGCCGATGTTAAAGTTTTCCTACAAAGACTTCAAGATAAATGACACAAAGACGCCACGACTTGTCTTCCTAGCACCTTCATTTTCGACCCAACTAGTCGATGTAGTGGCTCAGATGGAAGGGTTCCAAATGGATCTTTACACATGGGAGTATTTCGAGTTTGATGATAAAAAAGCCCTACACCTAGAACCAGTTTGGCTAAGCGAGAAAACCAAGGCAAAACCACGAAGAACCAAACCAACAAAGTCAAAGTCACGGAAAAAAACCGAGGAAAAGGAGGAGGAACCTGAAAAGGTGACAGAAGAGGCCGTGATACCTCCAGAAGAAGTTAAGCCGGAACCACCTAAGAGGGAGCACAAGGACCAAGCTAAGAAGAAATCGATATTTTCAATCTAGAAACCCGGTCCTGCAACGATTTTCATCTCTTGTTTTCTTCTCAATCTAACGGGAACGCAGAGTAGAAACTTGTTCCAGTTTTAACGTTATTAAGGGGAAGATTCACTATTACATCGAGGTGGCACTAATGGATGTGAAGTTGTTCGTTGACGATGAAGAAATTTCATTGAATGAATTTGTAAGCAAAATACTGAGCGGAATGGTTGCAGGAGCAGTAACGTCATTAAGAGGTATAAAGCGAAATTGGAAAGAAATTCGAATTGAAGTAAGAAATAAATAAGCAATCACCAGTTCTTCGCGAGTATGTCATCATAATCCCGTATCATGCTGTTTACTGCTTATCGCTAACTACTTTGGGACATCAAAACTTGCAGCAGCATCCCAACTGTCATAGGGCTTGATATCTAGGATCGGAGTCCCATCAAACGCGTCGAGGCCTTTCACAAAAAGGCTGTTCTCCTCGCGCTTCACAAGTTCCACTAAAGTCAAACCAATAGTATTCGGACGATTAGGAGCTCTTGTTGCGAAAATTCCAACAGGGGGCAGCTCCACTCTGCCTTTCGGATGAACTTTCAAAACCGTCTTTTCATAATCCGAAATTTTGTGTAGCCAGAAGATGATAAAAACGTGGGAAAACTCTTCGACACCGTCCAAACCATCAGCCAATTCATTCTTGAGTACTACCCTTGAAATAAGCCTCCTATCTTTAACATCCTCGTCACGTGATGTTCGTTTCACAAAACCAATTGGTTCTACTTCGATTTTATTGACATTTGGCATAAGTATCACACCAATAGCTTGCAGTTTTCTTAAGAAAAGTTTAACCCGTTCTTGTATTTGTGTTGGACGCATCGACAATAAGGTTTATTAAGTATTCCGATATTTGATATACTGATCCCCAATATGTGTTGGAAGAGAGAGTTTGAAAAAAGCGTGGAAATAAAATGAAGGGTCTAGCTGTTTTGCTGGTGTTTTTCGTCATATTCCTAGCATCATCACTTGCAATTCCCTCTCCTCTGTTTCCCGGAAACGTTGCTTGTTATTTGCTGGGAATTTCAAACGTGAGCCAATTTTCCCTGGTAAATGCGGTTGTGAACGGAGTTTTCTACGGTTTCGTTGCATGGATCGTAATAAGTTTAAGTTTTAAATGGATAGAAAAATCTCTTTCTAAGAACAAGTTGGTCGAGGAGAAAAAATAGTTCTTATAGAGAAGCGAATCCAGTTATGTGGATGATGCTTTCACAGCTGTTGCATTTTATTATAAGTTCTTCTAGTTGGTCATCCTTCCTCATTTTGACTTCTTGAATGACATACAATGTTTCTGTCATATCTTCCGGTGAGATCTTTACTCCGCAACGGGGACAAGGGAAGTCCCCGTCTCCGTCTATCTTTGTCAGATCAACCACGTATACATTGGAGACATGCTTCATTTCCAATTCTTCCACTTGACGTAGTGTTTTTTGGTTTTACAATTGTTTTTATAAATAACGTTTGTGAATTGTGAATTCAGAATGTTTCGGCGCACGTATATCCGTGCCTTAACATCATAGCTTGGAGACAATTGTTAACCGGCAAGTGCCAAAGCTCTGCCGTATGACGATGAGTCTGCGAACGGTTTCTAGCGACATTTTCTATCATGGAACAGTAGGACGCAGTCGCTACGAAACTCATACAAGGGAGTACTAGAGCGAACGGTCGCACGACAGCGTTGACTGATTAGTCGACAAAACATGTCAAAACCAATAAATATGTTGAAATGTGAAAGCATTTCCCAGCTACAGTTAGGGGCCGATAGTCCAGTTCGGTTAAGACGTCGCCCTCACGCGGCGAAGATCGCCGGTTCGAATCCGGCTCGGCCCATCAACAACGACTGGTCAAGCAAACTGCACAAAAAGCACAAATAGCTGACTTTGCATTTCACTCAACAAGAGCTGAGAATCATGCCTACAGAAATCACAAACATAGATAAGTTCGTTCAGCTGAGTGAACATGCAGTTTACTGCGCCATAAAGAGGCTTCCAAAAACTGTGAAGCTGAAACTTCGCACCTCAAAACTGCTTTATACACTGAAGACCGATCCCTCAAAGGCTGAAGAAGTCATAAAGAAGCTGCACTGTGAAATCAGAGAGATCTAGCTTAATCAAACTTAAGAGCTGGGCTACTGATTGCTCGTTCATAATTCTTATCTGACTCAGAATACGAAGATGAAATAGTCTAAGTGATTCCCATGGTAGAACTTGAAGATGCCCGCTACATTGCAGTCAATTTTGTGAGAGAAAAGAAAAAGGTCAAAGATGTAACCGTAGTCATAGCGGAGCAAAAAGATGGTGTCTGGGTGGTTAGAGGCACATGCCCCATAGACCTCTGCGGGCATCCTTGGAGAGAGAGCTTTCAAATTAAAATAGATAAGAAAGGCGAAATCAAAACTTCAAGTTTCAAGCTGATGTAACGAAACTGCAACCTAAACGACTTAGAGCAAGACCAAAACTATCAAGCTTGCAATTAGACCAAACAACACCGAAAAAGGCAAACCCGGAAAAACTCGCTTCTTCTCCACCATCTTGAAGGATATAAAAGAGCCTAGTATCACCCCCAAAGCTGCGGCAACACAAACTTCCCAGCCGAAATTCAAGAACATATGGCTCACCAACATTGAATAAAAGGTCAGATCACCCAGACCTATATGAATCCCCTTAAAGGCAAAACTAGCTCCTGGCAAATGCTCTAATCCCTTTGCAGCAATCTTTCCAACTGGACCTCGGAACACGGCAACTACATCATAAACAGCCAACAACAGCAGAATCGAAACGGCGCTAAATGTTGGAATAGAAGCACCGAGCAATGTTCCAGTGGCTCCTCCGATAAGAACAACGATAATATCGCTTAGAATGTCGTCTCGTAGAAAAACCTCTAAAACGGCAAAGGCAGTGGCAAAAGAAGCCAGCAAGAAAATCGCCACAAAAGGAGCACTGATATTTATCACCCAAAGAGCGAGTTCAGAGTAAAGGATTACAAGGAAAAATGATAGGACGGAGAAAGCAACTCCCATTAAAAGACGAACGATGCGATGCGCTCCATACTTCAAGAGAAAATATATCACAGTCGCTCCAAACCCTGCCGCAAGAACAAAAATCGCCGCGTTGAATAGGGGACCAAACTCGCTTTCCGGGAGCACTGTTACAGATACCAGTTCGACTTCAGATTCTGAAATGATAAAGGCACATGTAATGCTAACCAGCAGACTTGCAACTATTGGGGCAATATAAATGGGCGTGACTCTAAACACTTCTTTGGGCATAACGTTTAATCAGCCTACTTTTCAGGTTTAAAACTAACGGATAACACTTTCTCCACAGCAAGAAGAAAAATGTAAAAGGAGCAGTTATGGGGAAAGTCAGCATCATCTTTTGATAATGAGGGATTTTCCTCTACGTGACAAAACGACTTCCGCTGGGCTTTTTAGAACCACATTGTTCCTGCTTGCCACGAAAACCATGCCCAACGCCTTATAGACCAGTTTAGAGCCCTTGGCCACAAGAATATCTAACTCATCAACTTCATTCGGAAAAGCAAACACAAAGCCACGATTTCCTCCGAAATTCCGGCAACAATGCATATCCCTAGAGAAAAACCCATCAAGTAAATGCTCGGCTCTGGCTACGAACTCCTGTTCGTTTTCATATCCCATCCTCTTCAAGTCTTCATCTTTTGCCACTGCAAAGCGTTGCTGAGTCTCATCTGTGTCTCCTAACATTAGAAAAAGCTTGTCAAGGTCCATTTCAACAGGCCTGCCTATCGCGCCCTTTTCAGTTTCAACCAGCGTGTCAAGAAGCAGTCTGCCGTCTCCGTGAAACACGCAACCCCTTTGTTCACCTTTCAGCATTATTGGGATGGTTAACGTATCTCTGCTTATTTCTATGATTCCTCTCTCATTCTGCCACAGTGTAAAGCTTTCAGCTATTTTTGAAACGGTACCGCCGAGTTCAAAATCCTGCCGAGTCATCTTGAATCCCTTCCTTCCAAAAATCTTGTTATTCGCTGTGCCATTTTGTAGGCTGTTCTGCCCGGTATGGTGATAAGGTAACGTCCCCTAACCTTTTCTTGCACCACCAACCCAGCCTCTTCCAACACCTTGAGATGGCTCGAGAGGGTGCTCGTAGTGATTTCTGAAAGCTTTTCCTGTAACTCGTTGATATACTTACCACCACTCATAAGTTCCTTTAGCGTTCTAAGCCTGTGCTCTTGACCCAGTGCACTCATAACTTCAGCGACTTTAGAAAAACTGATTTCCACTTCAGCCTCTTCTTTTGTACGCCGTTTCCTCTTTCCAAAGATTCGAACGCCCCGTGGACCAATAAATATCGATTTTTCAAGCTCGCCATGTATACCCTCGGCGACTCCCTCCATAACATCTTCGATGTAGTCGTGTACACTGTTGCCGATGTCGATGTATATCCCACGTCTTTTTCTCCTTCTCTCAGAGACGTCTCCGAGTCGTTCTTTTAAGTCTGAAAACTCCTCTTTGAGCTTTCTAATTTCTTCTTCTAAGCCTTCAGGCAATTTGGTCCTCACCAACCTTAATTTCACAGTTGTCGATTATAATTCTATATATGTCTAATTTAAATAGACAGATATAAACTTTCCGTAAATATAATTACCTGATTCCGAAAAATCGCCCTAGAAAAGGCCTTTTAGAAAGACTTTGTAGTTGTGAAAGTGCTTATAGTTTTGCAGTAGCTGATGCTCCTAAACAGTGAACTTGTCCCCAGCCTTCGGTGCCACTGCTTTGAACCCAGCGTCTTTCTTCACCCATTTGGCAAATCGTTCACAACTTCCTTCTGCACCATGAACCGTAAATACAATGGGATCACCCTGCAAACTCTTCACAACATCTTTGAGTTGAGCAGCGCCACAATGAGAAGAGAAATCAAAGTGTTCTACTCGAGCCTTAACTTTGCGCACTTTCCCATCAATCACACACCTTCCCTTTTCTAGTAGTTGATGGCCCGGCGTGCCGGGTATTTGATAGCTCACAAGAAAAACGGCGTTACGTGCTTTCTTAGCCAACTTGGAGATGTAAAAAGCAGCCGGTCCGCCTTTTAACATGCCGGCTGGTGAAATAATTGCACCTTGCTTCTTAGCTGCAGCTCTGCGGTCTCTCCATCCATCCACCCAAGTGGCTCCATGAACAGCATCCATAAAGAGGCGTGGGTCGCGAAGAAAATTCGTGTTGCCCATCATTATGCGATTGGCTGCACGTGCCATGCCGTCTATGGTTATCGGATGTTCAAAGTGGTGTGCCGCTAGAATACACGCGATTTCTTGTGAACGTCCGATACTGAAGGCGGGAATGAGAACTGTACCGCCTTTTTCTACAACGTCAGTAACGCTGTCAATAAAATGCTTTTCTAGTTTCAAGCGTTCGGTGTGGTCTTCGTCCGCATAAGTAGTCTCGATTACTATGGCGTCAAGTTCTCCGTAGTTGTTATCTGCTGGTGGCAAGAGCCGTGTCTTGAGTGTGTTGAAGTCGCTTGTAAATAGAATTCTTTTGCCATCTGCGTCTAAAAGTACTTGGGCACTTCCAGGAATGTGCCCAGCGTCCAGAAGCTGGAAGGTTATGTCCCCAACAGTTTGCTCCTTCCGATAATCAGTAAAAGCCGAGTTTTGCATCATATACTTCGATTCAAGGTATTCGAAAGGAAGATAATAGCCTGAAAGATGAATAAAATCCTTGATCAGAAGCTGCGCCAACTCCAAAGTCAAGCGAGTTGCAAAAAGCGGCTTCTTGTCTTGTATGTAGAATACAGGAAGCGCTCCAGAGTGGTCAAGATGACAATGAGTTAAGATAAGCGCATCTACATCTCTAGGGGCAACATGCATCGGGAAACCTGGTTCGCGGTCCATCATAACCCCGTAGTCCAGCAAAACCTGCGTCTTGTCAGTCTTCACAGCTATGGCTACTCTTCCAACTTCACGGGTGCCGCCAAGAAACTTAATCTCTAGAGGCAACTTTCTCATCTTCCACATCCTTATCTACGGAATTGCAGCACGGGAGGCTACAGCTTTCACGTAACCTTTCCGAATGCCACTTAGCACACTATCAACACTTGGCTGAGCTTCCACCTCTGTGAAAACGGTCCAGAGTTCACTGGGATTGTGTGCATCTGTTCCGGCAACCCCAGGTAAGTTTCGCGTCTTTGCTAATTCGCGAGCCAGCATGTTTTCTTTACGTGTTGCAGTGGGATTTAAGACTTCAATGGCGTGGGCGTCGATGCTTGTGGCTGAATCACCTATGCCCATGGAACGATACGGATGAGGTATCATAACAACCCCTCCTGTTGTCTCTGCAAAGTCAATAACAGATTCTAGCGTCATTGTATATTCTGGCTCTTCTTCAACACCTAGGACAATCATGTCTCCCCTCTCAGTGCCTATTTCAATTCCAGGCAAAATTATCAGATCTTCACGATTGCTTGCGAGTTTTTGTGTTTGGAAATAGCCTTCTAACGTGTTATGATCTGTGATGGCTACACCTTTAACGAGGGGGTGAGCGTGCAATTGGTCTAGTATAAGCTTAGGGCGGATGGTGGAGTCGCCTGAAAAAACTGTATGCAAATGCAAGTCCACTCCAAACATGGCGTTTTTCTCTCAAACCACTGATTTCTGAAGGGTCTCCACAACATCGTTTAGAACTTTGTCGTTCAATGCTTCTTCTACACTTAAGACTGTTATTGATAAATCTTTTCTCTTGATTCGCCTACAGAGAGCCGAAATTTTATCTTTCCAAACAGTGTCTTCAATTAAGAAAACCTTATTGTGGGAAGATGCAGCGATGTAGTTCTTGACTTGTTCAGCCACGTATTCTATTGTTTCGAGGTCCGGCGGTACTGCGATTTCGTGCTGTGATAAGGGATAAACTTCATCGAGTTCTAAAGGGATTACGCCAAAAGGCGCAGCGTATACGCAAATGTGGAAGCAGGTGTGTTTCTCAGGTATTTCTTGCTGAAGCCTCCTGGCTAACCCGTTGACCTCTCTAGATACGTGAAAAGGCCTCTTTGAGGGTTGGGGCATCAGTACAAGGATCTCTGCCTCTTTTGGCGCTGAATATCTCTCTTCAAAGAGCTTCTTGTACCGCACCACCTCTGGCCGCACAAGCCCTAAACCATTGAAAAAGAAGAGCCCGCTCCTCTTAGTTGCTGGACTGTGGCGCTCCATGTACTTCTTATACTTCTTTAATCGTTTTACAGCCTGCAGTAAAGTGGGATGTGTGTGAATTCTCGCCTCTAGGTATTCCCACAGTCGGCCTTCAATAATCGCTTGCTTTACACGTTTTAGTTCTGCGAAACTTGTGTAAAGGTTATGTTTTGCCAGAGCCTCATGTTTCTCTATCAGGGGCATGTCCTTTACGTCTATCGGAGTGTTTCTTGTACAGATTGGACAAGAGCATGGGAAATATTCAAGCTCGTTGAGCCTGCTAGTACCATACTCTGTCATGTAACGCTCCTGTCTCGCATAGATTGCGTAGGCAGCCGAATCAAAGATGTCACATCCTAAAGTTACGGCTAATGCAAACATGAAAGGATGCCCAGCACCGAAAAGATGTAGAGGTCTTTGGGGGGGCATGTTCATTTTTGCTGTTAGTATCATGTCAACTAACGTATCGAAGAGGTATTGCTCCATGATTGTGGTGGGGCTTCCCAAGGCGTGAATGTCAAAGGGCAGCTTTCCTACTTGTTTTGCTGAATAGCCAACTAAGTCAAGGTATCGTCCACCTTGTATCGGAGCAACCCATAAGACATCGTCTCGTCGTTTGATTCTTGCCAGCTGCTTAGCCCGCTTTAAGGTCTCTTCAACCGTGTGCTTTGCATCTTCCTTTGTTGTACGCCAGCTTGTCGGTATGTCCAGTATAGTAGCTATGTCCGTGGAGATCTGCTCTTGGTATTGCACAATCTCTGTGGGGCTAACGTCAACTTTTCCATAGACAAGAATTTGATAGGCTCCAGAATCAGTCATAATCACGCCGTCGAAATCAAGAAGTTTGTGCACCTCGCTCACTGCGGCCTCTTCACCCTTTTGCTTCAACAAAATGTACGCGTTCGTCATCAACGCCTTACAGCCAAGTTCTTTGCTCATGGTTTGTGGGGGAATCAGTTGAACAGCAGGGTTTACGACAGGCAGCAAAATAGGCGTCTCAATCGTTCCACTCTTAGCTTTTATTCTACCTAGTCTTGCAAGAACGTCCCTGCTGCGAACCTCAAAGCACATTTCACTGATTCCGCCGAACATGCTTTAATATCTCAACCTGTATTTTTCTATACCGGTAGAGAAGAGGTATGAAGCTTGGTGTGCGTTGCCCATCTGCGGGAAAAACCTGAATTGACCAACCCGGTACTGATAGAAGGCTTGCCTGGCATTGGATTCGTAGCCAACATAGCTGTGTTACACCTAATTCGAGAACTGAAGGCCAATCGCTTTGCGGAAATCTACTGCTCCTCTTTCCAAGATTTTGCCGTCACAGTTGAAAAAGGACAAACAAGGCATCCAGTTAACGAACTTTACTACCATAAAGGAAAAGCAGGAGAACGTGACCTCATAATTCTCTATGGAAACACGCAGGCATTGACCACAACGGGGCAATACGAGCTTTGTGGACGTATTTTAGACATATCCAAAGAACTTGGGTGCCGCTTCGTCATAACCTTGGGCGGCTTCAAAAGAGAGCAAGAGGTTAACACGCCGAAACTGTATGTTGCTGCTACAGACAAAGAAACGGTGAGCAAACTACTAAACGTGGGCGCCGAAATCATTAAAGGCCAGATTTTCGGAGTGGCAGGTCTTCTTGTCGGGATTGGAAGATTGAGAGGCTTCAGGGGATTTTGTCTGTTAGCCGAAACTTTGGGACTTTACCCCGACAGCGTTGCTTCAAGAAAGGTTTTGAAAGTCATTTGTGACATGCTTGATCTAGAAGTTAACCTCGATAGTTTAGATGAGACTGTTGAAGTTACGCGAAATCTTTTGGAAAACTTCGGTCTGATTGAAAGACCCCTAATGAAAAAAGGAAAAAAAGAATCTCAATTCCGCTGGTTTGTCTAGGTCTCTAATTCGCTCATAAACTGCCCATAAACTTTCTGAACACGTTCAGCCGCAGGTCCAGTTCCATCCACAACTCCTTTCTCTGTGACCTTTATTTTTTCCATCACCCAAATGAACCCCTTATCTTCATAAAGCCTAACCATAGTCGGAAACACTTTTTCTAAACGTTCGGCCAAAGCCTTTAAATCAAAGGGCTTTTCAACCGCAAATATTCTGGCCACAACGCTACCGTTCAATACAACTCGGTGCAACAGCTGCCCTGTTTCATCCTTCGCCTCTGACAAACAGATGCTAAGGTTGTCAGGGTTCATTCCCACAAGCGTACCGCTATATGACTTGCCATCAACAGTCGCAACCGTAACCACCTTGTCAACCAGAGTACCTATTTCACTGAAGAACTTTCTCTGTGCCGCTGACAATCTATCAACCTTCCAGATACCTTGATAATAGAACGCTACCTTTTTAGGATTTTGATATTTCAGAACCCTTAACACAGTTTCCTCCGTTGTTCCTGCTCCTGCTTCAACAGAACCATAGTATTCGGAGGAACATCTCGATACACCACAACATCAGGGCCTATCCAACAGTTATTACCCGCTTTTATCCCGGGCATAAACAATGTGTTTATACCAGTTTTAACGTCGTCACCAAGTACAACGCCGAGCTTCCTTCTTCCAGTATCCATAACCTTACGTCTAACCATCATCTTCACTGACCGACCGTCGAAACGATAGTTAGCGACTGTCGTTCCTGCGCCAAAGTTACAGTTCTCGCCCATTATGCTGTCACCCACGTAAGATAGGTGACCGATATGTGTCTTGTCCATGACTATACTGTTCTTTATTTCACAGCCATTCCCTACTCTCACGTTTTTGCCGATGCTTGTATAAGGCCGTATGAAACAGTTAGGCCCTAGGTCACTGTCTTTGTCGATGAAAACAGGACCTTCGATATATGCTCCAGAACGGACTCTTGCCCCATCTTCAATAATTACGGGACCTGTCAGGTGCACGGAATCCTCGATTTGCCCTTCTATCTTAGGTTTCATCTTTTCAAGAACCCATTGATTAGCTTCAAGTAGATCCCAGAGCAAGCCCACATCAAAAATCTCATCACATGAAATCCTCGCGGCTCCAATTCTGTACCCTTGCTCCATAAGGAACGAAAGGGAATCTGTTATCTCCAATTCGCCTCTTGAAGACGGCCTTGTATGCTTGATCGCTTCAAAGATCTCCTTTGAAAGAACGTATACACCCGCATTTGCCATGTTGGAGGGGGCTTCGTCTCGTCGCGGTTTCTCTACAATACTTTTGACGTAGGAATCTTCTATTTCCACTATGCCGTAGTATTCAGGATTTTTGACTGTCACAACTCCCATTGTGGCTGTAGGTTTTTCATTCTTATGTGTCTGGAGAACTGTTCTTATTGCATTAGGAGTCGTTAGCCAATCACCATAAGTTAGGAGGAAACTTTCTTTTACGAAAGGTTCTGCCGACCTTGTGGCATCTGCAGTGCCTTTGAGTTGTTTCTGAACAGCGTATTCAAGCTTCATATCGAATTTCGCTCCGTCTCCCAAATGCTTTTTGAGATGATCAGCCATGTAATTGACGACAACAACTGTTTTCCTTATCCCTGCGTCTTTCAAGGCCAATAGTACATGATCTATTATCGGTTTCCCACCGACGGGCACAAGGTGTTTGGGACGTGTGTGCGTAAGGGGGTGGAGACGTGTTCCCTTTCCTGCGGCTAGAATTACAGCCTTCATCGTCTTGTCTCCTTGACGAATCCGCTGACTAGCTTTGTGGCTTTCTTCATAATCGTCTCAGCGGTCCTTCTGGTTTCCATTTCTACGGTTATGCGTACTATGGGTTCTGTTCCTGACGGTCTTATTAGAAGCCAGCCTGCTTTTAGCGTTAGTCTGAACCCGTCGATTTTCGATTGGTCTTTGATCTGGGGGATGATTGCGGGTAGGGCTTCGTATGTTTTCTTCATCACGCTTGACTTTATTGAGTTTGGGCATGAAATGCTTTTTCTCAGAAGTGGGTATTGAGGTGCCTTGGAGACAAATCTGGACAGAGTTTGGTTTGTTTCTTCTAGGGCTTGGAGAAGGAGTGCTGATGAGAGGATGCCGTCTGGGCAGTAGTGGAATTCTGGGTGTATCCATGCTCCGCAAGGTTCGCCTCCGAAGGTTGCTCCTTGTCGTCTTATGGCTTCTGTTATGCTTACGTCGCCTACTTTTGTTCTGACAACCTTTCCGTTTTCTGCTTCGATCAACTTTTCGATACACATGGATGCTTCGACATGAGTCACTATTGTCTTATTTTCTCTTCCTCTTATCGCGTGGGCTGCGTACGCGGCTAAGATTCGATCTAAGGGTGCTATCTGGCCTCTCTCATCTATTGCTATCATCCTGTCCCCGTCTCCATCGTATGCTATCCCTAAGTCGGCTTTCACGTCTCGGACCATGTTGCATAATGGCTTGAGAGACTGCTCGGTAGGCTCAGCACCCCTTCCAGGAAAGTGTCCGTCAGGCTGTGAGTTCATAACTATGACTTTGCAGTTTATCGCATGGAGTACTTGAGGAGCTAGCTTGCCAGTTGCTCCGTTACCAGCGTCCAAGACCATTTTCCAAGATTTTTTGAGCTTGATATTTTTCATCATCATCTCGACGTATTGCTGAGTCTCGTCTATTGAGACTGCTCTACCTATATTTTCCCATGTTGCAAGTTTGAACTGCTGTTTTGTGATAATGTTTTCTATCTGGTTTTGTTGGGTTTGGGTGTAAGCTGTTGTATCCGGATTGTAAAGCTTTATGCCGTTGTATTGCGGCGGGTTATGGCTGGCTGTTATCATTACTCCAGCATTAGCCTTCATCCGTTTAGTGAGGTATGCTAGAACGGGTGTCGGGATGATTTTCTGCTGCAGAGCATCTGCACCGCATGCCATCATGCCTGCGACTAGCGCGTATTGCAACATCGGCGATGTTGTCCGCGTGTCATGAGCAATGAGAACTTTCTTTGCTCTTGTGTAAGTAGCTAAGGTTTGGCCGACTTGCAGCGCAAGTTGGGGGGTTACGGTTTGGTTTGCTAAACCTCTTATACCACTTGTTCCGAAAAGTTCTGTCAAGCGTTTTTCCCTATTTTTGGTGTTTGCTTGAGGTTTAAAGTGTTTGCGTGTGTGTTTGACAAGCATCAGATCCAGAAACGCTACAGATCCATGCAAGCCTTGGCAAAAGCCGATGAGGAGGGAAACTGCTTTGCTGGGGAGATTTCGTCTGGCGCTTTGAAGCTGGCCAAAGCCGCGGAATAGCAGCTGCAATATTGACATCTTTGGTACATTAACAGTTTTGCAGAGGCCAGCAACTCCAAAGGAGCTGGTATGCCAGATAAGAAGTTGTTCCAATCGCCGACGTAAGCCAGGTTGCTGGGTAGAGACCTTCACATCGTAATCATAGCGAGCAAACATGGTTAGAGAAGGGTTGAATGATGGATCAGCCTGCTATGGTTTTCAACGACCTTGGTCAGCAACATAGTTTTTCTGAAGCTCTCTGCAGCAACCCAGATGAATAGATAACCATAAAAATATAGGAAACGGCTAACTAGGCGGCAACCTTCTAGAGTCTTCCTTTCAACCTTGAATGAATACTGATCCTTTGATGTTTTGAAGGATTTCGATAGGTGTACATTCGTGATCTTTGACGTGCTCTCTTCCGCAAATCTCTTTTATCTTACCTACTATCTTTTCGTCTAGGCTTTTAATTGGCTGTTCCTTTGGGCCCTGTATTTCAATAGCTATACCGAAGGGAAAGTGTCCACAGCATGTGACTTGATCCTTGTAGACGTTCACGGAGTATGTCTCAGGAATTCCAGCCTCTGCTAAGAACGTTTTAAGCTCTTGGACAATCTTGTCAAGATCTTCATTTCTCGCTCCAATATAACAGGCCCGATGACTGATTAAGGACAATTCTGAGAATCTCCTAGCATGTCTATATACTCCCTCTATACCTGCTCTTTTAAATGTTTTTCTCTTTTTTTATATATTTTTTAAGAAGAATTTCCCGTTGGAATCTTCATGCTTTTCGTCCAGTTCTGTAAACATCAATCTTTATAATTGTAAAAATCACCGGAAACATACTATTGCGAAAAACATTTATTATAATGGAACAAGCTGAGCTATACTCAGGAGCCTCTGCTTCATGCGGCCAAAAACCAATGACATCTCAAACAGCGATTTTCTAACGTATATATCAGAGACAAGAGGGTTAATCGACCGCAAGCTCACGGAATTCACTCTTGATCTTTCCCATTCTAGCATGTTTCCTCAACTAAGATATGCTTTGTTGTCTGAGGGCAAAAGACTCAGACCAATCATGGTCTTACTTAGCACCCAGAGCGTTGGCGGAGACAGGAATAAAGCAACACCTTTATCATTGGCCTTTGAACTATTGCACACGGCAACTCTTGTTCACGATGACATCATCGACAGGGATGATTCTCGTCGAGGGGTATTGGCGCTTCATAAGAAATGGAGCGTTGAAGACGCAATCTTGGTTGGAGACTATCTCATCTCATTAGCCATTGACTTGACTTCTAACTATAGTCAGGAAACGGTTAGGATAGCAGCTAAGACCGGGTTAGACTTGTGTAGTGGCGAATACATGGATATTAATCAATCACTGAAAGATACGACTGAAGAAGACTATTTTGCAAAGGTAAAGAGGAAATCTGCCTCTCTATTCCGTAGCGCTGCTCAATGTGGTGCCATGGAAGGCGGAGGCTCCGCACAAGAAATCGCATCACTAGCGTCATTTGGAGAACACTTGGGAATAGCTTACCAGCTTCAAGACGACCTTCAAGATCTATTAACCGGGAAGTATATAGGGGATTTGAGTAACAGAAGAGTTACGCTTCCTGTAATACATACCTATCGGCGCAGCGACTCAGAAGCGAAGATGCGCTTGGAAGAGATATTTGGCAACGAAACAGCACCTGCCAATTTGACTAAGATGCCTACGAAGATGGACGAATCTGTGAACTATTGTAGACAAAAAATAGTTGAACATTTAAACGATGCCTTGAAGAGCATAACCATGCTCAAAGAATCTGACTTCAAGATCTACCTCAGCCAAGCACCATTCTTTGTCATAAATAAGGATATTTCATCAGCTCTTTCTACAACCTACATCTCCAAGAAAATATTGACAGAAAGATAGCTAGCGATCTCGAAGGCAAGAACAGTCAACGGCGTACACGGAAACGCATAAAGGCAGCGAAAAGAGCGACTGTCTCAAAGAACGCAACACCCATCAATACAGGCACCATCTCAAGCCTAATAATCCAGAAAGCCTCAGGATTCACAGCAAGCAGTTCGTAAACCGGGTCAAGCACACTCACTCCGAGGGCCATGTGTCCTCCCAAACTTCCGGTTAAAACCATGAAAAAGAACCCTGCAAGACCTGTGCATACATACAAAGTCGCTAGTCCACGGTTTTGCCAGAGGTTTCCTCCATACTTTGATCTCATGATGACAAGGGAAATCCAAAGTTCAGTGGCGAAAATGGAAAACATAACTTTGCTTAAACCCAGAGGAGAGTTAATGAGAGATTCAGCAGGCCAAACATAAAAACCGACAACTGACGATGCTACAAGACCGACAACCCCGCCTATCGCTGCTACATAGGCTGTAGGTTCAACATATCTGGCTAGTTTCTCGATAGACGAATCTAATCCTCGAAAAACGCTGTACCATTTGCTTGTTCTTCGCAGCCTTCGGTGAACGCTAGCCACAATCATCGCAACGATACAAACAGCCGCTAATGTAAGCATTCCGCCATGCATCTCTATCAGCATCGAGTGTAGGGCACCCAAATCAACCATTTTCACAAACCCCTTCTGCAGCAATCATAGGAAGGTTCCGTATTGAGTTCTCGCTCTCCACTATTCAACTTTCCTTCTATCCCTCTTTCTTTCTACTTACAGCTATTCCGGCGGCAAAAGGCAGAGTGAAAACCACAATGATTGATCCGATAATGACCTGTAATATCCACAGCATGAAACGTTCGCCCTTTGACGGCACATCGAAGACTTGAGAATGAGTGTCACTACCGTTTTGACCATCAGCAACAGTCAGAATAACTATGTAGGTGCCTGACTCTGCAAAGCTGTGGGTCGGATTCTGCTCTGTCGAGTTTGTTTTGTCCCCGAAGTTCCATAGCCAAGATGTGATATTGCCATCTGCGTCCCAAGATCTATCTTCAAACGCTAGCGTCATGCCATGTCTTGTATAGAGGAAATACGCTGTAGGCAACAGGTTTTCCAAAGATGGCCCCTGGGGAGATTCTTCGGTTTTGACAGCTACTTGGAAAGTCAGTGTTCCACCTTTTCCTCCACTACCTGCCGCGAAGACCTTTATAGTATATTGTCCGAGAGTTTGGGGTGTTGTAATCTCGAAAATTCCATTCACTTTGTTTTCTGTGATGTCATTGTCATTGATGTCATTGTCAATAACTGATGTCGGTGTGAAGACGAAAGACGGATTGTTGGCAACTGTAGACCAAACTATCGTAAGTTCTTGTGCATCTCCTTCCGCATTGATCTGTACTCCAAATGAACTTGAAACATTTACTTCGATGGCATCCGTAATGTTGGAGGTAATCGCGATTCCACTCTCAGTATGGCAAGATAGACAATTCTCTCCGAACTCCTGTCTCGCGTATAAGGGAGTTATTAAGATGACCGAGAGGCTGATTGCCACAAAGATTCCAGAGATTGCCAGTTTCCTTTTGCGCATCATCTCAGCTTCCAGCTCTCCTTAATTTTGGAGAAAAAAGGGTATTTTTGGAGATTTCACGATTTTCCTCGCCGAGTCAAAAATATGATTGCGGCTCCGATTATGAAGCCAACGGCCAAGCCTAGCCCTCCATATAGGTATGGAGCCATTGCACTCGCTGATTCCAGGTCGTCGATCTTGGCTTCTAGGTTTTCGATGTCCGTTTGGAGAGTGGTCGTTTGATTTTGAAGAGAAGTTATCTGGTTTTGCAGACTAGACACCTGGTCTTCTAGAGTTGATGTTTGGCCTGCCAAAGATTCAAATACGATTAATTGTGCCTCGTTTGCCAGATGTGCTGCTTCACCTAAGATTGCGAAGGTCTGTTCTGGGTTGTGGAAGCCTTCACTGTGATCGTTTTCCACGAAATGGACATAATCTTCTGCAGTTTCAATCATAGCTTGTGCTTCAGCAATGTTCTCTTGGCTCACTCCGCTTGTTTGATTTGCCGTGTCAATAGATTCTTTTGCGTTTTCGATAGCCTGTGTGACATTGGTGATAAGTTCTGTTGTTAAGCCTTGAATTACCCCAAGTTGTGATGTAGCCCATGATTGTGTATGGCATGATGAACAGACTAGTGGTTCTGTTTGATTGTAGGGATAGAAGGTATTGTAGATCTGAAATGTGTGGTTAAACCAAGATCCTTCACGTCCATGAAAGAGTCGTGTTCCTTGCCCATGACAGCTTGCACATTCCAATTCAGCCTTTTCATGGGGGCTTTCGTTGAAGAACTCGGACTGTGGATGATGTGACCCAGTGTGGCATTGACCGCACAACTCAGTGGAATTTTCAAATCTCAATTGGTACTCATATTCAGGGGAGTGCAAATTGTGACAAAGCGAACATGTTATCGACTCAAGTTCTGGGTTTGCCAGAGTAATCTCTCCAATCACGTTTTGCACATATGTTGAGAAGTTATAATTGTCTACGAAAGCCTGTGTACTGTGACAGATTACACAGGAGTCTCCCGCATGATCTGAGGCCCGTAAACCAGCAAGACTTTCGTTATGTGCACTCAACTGCCAATCACTATATTGCGTATGACACTGCCCACAAAGTGCTGATGAATAGTTAAGTAGCATGGACGACACGCCCCAAGGCTCTTCTGTGCCCGGTCCGTGGCACACTTCACATTGAACATTCAGGAACTTTCCTGCAAGATCCGGGTCGGTAGAATTCCAGTTGGGCCATGTTTGAGTCTCTGGATCCCATCCAGTAACGTGGCACCCAGCGCAACCCTCTATGAAACTCGATTGGTTCATGACACGGCTCGGAAAGGCAACCCAATAGAAAGTTCCAGAAGCGTTTATTTCATGAATCCCTGCCATGTTAGCATGGGCAGTTTGATTCCAACCAGCATGTTTTTCGGCATGACATACAGCACATTGTTCAGCACCTACATATGCTGAACTCCCATTAACGGCAGATGTAGTGGGGCGATACGAGATTGATAATGAGAGAGTTATGGTAATTACAAGCAAGGATAGGAATAACTGCGTCTTTTTGGCTTTGTTCATCCCATTTCCTCTTTGTCAACTAGAAGGTTAGATTAAATCTATTCTACATATATAAAATTTGCTAATGATAATATAAAAAGTAATTAATATTATAAAAATTATCAAAAATTTGAGACAAATAATAGAAACTCATGGTTGCGCAAGATTTAATATGCCTCAATTTGTCACAATAACGTGTAGAACACGCTTTGAGGGACGTAGACTGTCAGAAAAATCCGAAACTAAGAAGAAGAGGTTACTTGTATGGATAAAGGAACTAAGAGCTCCTTTTTTCACAGCAGTTGTAATTCCAGTTTCCCTTGGCGCTATAATAGCTTGGTTCTCATTAAGATCTTTCAATCCGATGTATTTCATCTTAAGCTTGATAGGCGTCGTGTGCATTAACTCGGGGACAAATCTGGCAAATGATTACTTCGACTACAAGAGCGGTTGTGATTTAATCAACACAGATTTTGCATCTCCATTCAGTGGCGGGAGCGGCCTACTTCCAAGGGCAGTTTTGAATCCTAGGGAAGTATATATGGCCTCTTTGGTGTCCTTTGTCTTCGCCAGTATCATCGGGGTGTTCTTTGCCCTGACTATAGGATGGACCGTTGTTATTCTTGGCATCATAGGCGTCGTTTCTGGGTATTTCTACACGACACAGTTGGCTCCACGAGGGATTGGTGAACTAATCGTAGGCATCAACTGTGGACCCCTCGTTGTTATCGGGAGCTACTACGTGCAAACACAAACCATAGCATTAGAACCAATCGTAGCATCCATTCCTATAGGCATATTAATTCTTGCAGTGCTATGGATCAACGAAATTCCCGACTATTATGCTGATGCTGAAGCTGGAAAAAAGACGCTGGTGACTAGAATTGGGAGAAAGAGAGCTGCAGACGTCTATGGTCTGCTCATGTTTTCAACTTATGCTGTAATATTGCTGGGAGTTTCTTTGTATTTGATGCCAAAGCTTACGATGCTTTCATTTTTCACAATTCCACTGGCAGTAAAGACAGCGTATGTCGCCAGAAGAAGTCATGGAGACCCACGTAATCTTATTCCAGCGAATGCTGGCACAGCTCTTCTACATTTGCTCAATGGTCTCCTAATATGTGCTGGGTACTTTGTTAGTGGCTATATGGGCGGTTTCTGAAATGCACCACATAATAAACATAACTCACTGTCCCAATATTCAACAATCCGAGATGAGTCAGCGAAGTGAACGTCTTGAGTGACAGAAAGGCTTACGAAGCATTGTCTAGCGAGTCGAGACTTGAAATTCTAAAATTGCTGCACAAAAAACCTATGAGTGTAGAAGAAATAGCCAAGCTAGCTGATCTACAGCCGGTCACCGTCCGGCAACATTTGCGTTCGTTGGAAGACACGGGTTTCGTAGAAGGCTCTAGAGAAAAAGGCGGGACTGTGGGAAGACCCAAAATCTATTATCAGATCGCCAAAGAGCCCACAATAGTAGGTTATCCAAAACGTAGCTATCAAACTCTATCAAACTTTATGATCAAAACTCTTCGATCTCTGATTGGTGCAAGAAGATCCAGTAAGCTGTTAAGAAGAGTTGGGAAGAGGATGGGGAAAAACGAGATGAGAAAAATCGAATATAAATATGACATCAAGGAGTGGCCCGAAGAGGTCTTCAGGGACTATTTCATTAGCGGATATCTAGAAGAAGCTGGGGCGGAGCCCGAAATTGTGCATTTTGAGAAAGGTAAAATTGTTTATCGAGTGCATAATTGTCTTTTCCTCGAACTTGCTGTCAAAATGCCAGAAATGATGTGTGAGGTCCTCCATGATGCCTTTCATGAAGGAGTCACTGATGCAATGGGTGGAAACGCAAAGATAACACGCCTAACCTGCAAAGGCCACGGTGATCCTTATTGCGAACATAAATGCGAGTGGAAGGAGGTATCTGAGGAAAATTCCTAGGGTATTATCGTCAAGATAACTGCAAAGTTGGTAAGGCTTTAATGTTTGAAAACAAGTGTATCTCGTTGAGTAAGAATCTGAGGGGTCAGACAGATTGAGCCGTGGGATTAGCAGGCAACGAAGTAGAAATCAAATACAATTAAAGCGGAGTTTACTGACAAGAGAATACGTGCTTTGCTTGAACACAGATTTGTGTGACGGCTGCGGTATATGTGCAGAGAATTGCCCAAAGGAAGCGATCAGTTGGAATCCCCCGAGACTAGTTGAGGGGCGCTTGGCAAAAAAACCCACTATTGATTTCAAAATTGACTCTTGTATTTTTTGTGGTGAATGCGCGACCATATGTCCTTTGGACGCACTAAAGATGGAGATTGATGGTGAGGAGATAGCTACAATCGTGAAAAACGAAGCTTTTCCTGTTTTGCTGAAAGAGATCAAAGTTAAGAGGGAAAAGTGCAGGTCTGAATGCAAACTCAAATGCCAAGAGGAATGTCCCACTGGAGCAATTGAAGTTCTGACTAAAGGTTCAAAGAGCAAAGCACAGATTGTCGATTTGCAGGTCGATGAATCGCTTTGTATATACTGCAAGCGATGCGAGTCAGCCTGTCCTTTCAGCGCTATAGTAGTCAAAAAGCCCTTTCTCGGAACAGTCCAGTTGAACGCAGATCTTTGTCCCCAAGGGTGCAGAGTCTGTGTAGATATCTGTCCTGCGCATGCAGTTGTGCTAGATGAGAATGGTAGGCCCAAGGTTTCACTTGACTTTTGCGTGTATTGTTTTGCGTGCCAAAAAGTTTGTCCTGAGAAGGCTATTACAGTGAGAAGAGACTGGATATTCCACAGCGATGTGAGATCAGCGGTCTGGTTGACTGCTTTGAAGAAACTGACATCCCTTAAGACTGTTTCTAAAGAGCTAGTTAAAGACTCTGGAAAAAGAAGACTCTCTGTTGTTCGCAAGCGCAGTATTGATAAGCAGTCTAATACAAGTCCAGAGATAACCGACTGAAGCAAGTGGTTGAATATTTCTGGACGTTTGATAAAAACAATTTTCTTCATTTTTTTAATAAATAATATAGAAAACATCACTGGATTAAACAGTTTTTCACGTTATTTACTACCAAAAACATTAATTAAGAAGCAACAGTTTGTTTTATCTTCTACCATCGGTGGGGTGAGAAAAAGGTAAAATGGCTAATGAAAACGTGCAAACCATAGATTTTGAAGAGCTAGATCCGAATTTCAAATACGAAGTGTCAAAAGAAGTTGGTGGCCAAAATATAAAGCTATGCTTCAACTGCGGGATATGCACCGTTTCATGCCCAGTTAGAAGAGTTGATAATTCTTACAATCCACGAAGGATAATCAGAATGGTTCTTTACGGGATGAAAAATGAGGTCCTTTCCAGTGAGACTATTTGGAAGTGTGCACACTGCCTAACCTGCCTTGAACGCTGCCCACAGGATGTAAAGTTCGCAGAGGTTATTGAGGCTCTGAGAATCATAGCTGTGAGGGAAGCAGAGAGAGGCAATATCGAGATCAAAGGACCGCAATTCCCTTTCGATTTAATATTTAAGGACAGCATTGAGAGCTATGGCAGAGTGTTCGAAACAGGGCTACTTTCCAAGTATATAATCAAAAGGAAGGCTTTGGGTTTCATGATGTCTTTTTCTCTGCTTGGACTCAAAATGTTTCGAAAGGGCAAGATTAGCCTGTTCCCCCATAAGATCAAAGCCTTGGACGAACTTCACCACGTTTTCAAAGAATCATCAGAGTGATGCAAATGGAAATCTCATACTATCCTGGCTGCTCATTGGAGTCATCAGCAAAGGAATATCAAATGTCAGCAGAGGTAGTGTGTAAGCATCTCGGGATCGAGCTTGTAGAAATTGAAGATTGGAATTGCTGCGGAGCATTAGAGGTTTCGTCTCTTAACCCTACTCTCTCCTTAGCGTTACCAGCCAGAAATCTAAAAATGGCATCTGAAAAATCCGACAAGCTTGTGGTTGCATGCAATGCCTGTCTCAACAATCTTCTGACCGTCCAGCACAAACTATCCAAGAGCACGGAATTAAAACAGCGAATAAGTGGAATATTGGATTACGAATTCCATTCGATTGAAATTCAACATCTATTGGAGTTAATATGGAATGAAGTAGGACTGGAAGATATAGCGGAGTGCTCCGACAAGCCACTTAACGGATTGAAAACCGCGTCCTATTATGGCTGTCTATCAGTGAGACCATCAAAGATCATAAATTCCGATGACCCCGACAATCCAACGCACATTGATGAAATTGTCTCCGTTCTAGGAGGCAAACCTCTCAAGTTCACCAGCAAGACAAAATGCTGTGGCGGCGGGTTACTCATGACATACAGGGATATAGCAGTGAAGCTGACCGAGGAGATATTGGTAGAAGCAAGCCGGAGAGAAGCACAATGCATTCTGGTTACATGCCCCCTTTGCCATATGACCCTTGAAACCTTGACCAGCAAAGTCAAGACTAACTCAAATGGGCGGAATATCCCAATTCTTTACTTTACACAACTTATGGGGCTGTCCTTCGGCATTGAACCCAAAAAACTCGGGCTTCACAAGAACCTTGTCTCCCCTGAGCCAGTAATCAAAATAATTGGAGTTTAGTCGTGAAGCATATGGATAAGGTGGGCGCTGTTGCAGTTATCGGCGGAGGAGTTTCAGGAATCTATGCTGCTCATGAACTCGCTGAATCTGGTTTCAAAGTGTATCTCATCGACGAAAAGCCAACTATTGGCGGCAGGATGCTACTACTTGACAAGACCTTCCCCACGAACGACTGCGCCATGTGCATACTATCACCAAAAATGGTTGAAGTCGCCCGCCATCCAAACATAGAAATATTGACCCTGTGCGAAGTACTGAAAGTTAAAGGACGAGTTGGAAACTTCGAAATTACACTTCGACAAACCCCTAGGTATGTAACAGAAAAATGCAGTGCCTGTGGAAATTGCACAAACGCCTGTCCAGTAGAAGTACCTAACGAATTCGAAAGTGGTCTTACTTGGCGAAAAGCAATACATATCCCTATCCCTCAAGCCATCCCTACACGCTATCTGATTGATAGAAAAAGCTGTCTCGGGGCTGACCCTAACACCTGCGCAAGATGCAAGACGGCCTGCAGCTTGAAGGCGATAGACTACAATCAAAAGGAAAAAGTGCTTAGGCTCAACGTAGGGGGCATCATCCTAGCTTGCGGCGCAGAAACTTTTGATCCCAGCACTCAAACCTCCTATAATTATCGCCACAAAAACGTCATTACCTCAATGGAATTTGAAAGACTCATGAATGCAAGCGGCCCAACAGGAGGAGAAATAGTTAAACCGTCAGGAGGATCGAAACCAAAGAGAATTGCCTTTATACAATGCGTCGGATCAAGAGATCCAAGCAGACTCAGAGAACTATGTTCCGCAGTATGCTGCATGTACGCAACTAAAGAAGCGATAGTAGCTAAAGAACATGACCCAGAACTCGACATCACAATTTTCTTCATAGACTTACGTGCCCACGGAAAAGGATTCGAAGAATTCACTAACAGAGCTAAAGAATTGGGGATAAAATATGTCAGATGCAAAGATGTAGAAGTAAAGAGCAACCCAAAAAGCGACACACTCGCATTGTATTACGAAGACCCGGATGATAACCGATTCAAGAGCGTTGACCTCGATCTAGTCGTTCTATCAGTCGGCCTTAAACCTTCAAAGACGCTGCAATCCATCAGTAGCACAATAGGTTTGAAGCTGAACAAATACGGATACGCCGACACAAAACTAGAAAGACCGTTGGAGACCAGCATCACAGGTGTATACGCTTGCGGGTGTGCACAAGGTCCTAAAGACATACCTGACTGCGTGGCGCAGGCATGCGGTGCCGCCGCAAAAGCGAAGTCAGCACTGTGGTCTGCAAGAAATCAGTTGACAACAGAAAAGGAATACCCATCAGAGATGAAAATAGACGAGGATCCTAGAATTGGAGTATTTGTCTGCCGTTGTGGAGTCAACATAGGTGCCGTAGTCAACGTACCAGAAGTAGTGAAACATGTCGAAACGTTAGAAAATGTGGTCTATTGCGAAGAAAATCTTCACACTTGTTCAAAGGAATCTCAAGAAATTATAAAAGACGCGATCAAGGAACACAAGCTAAACCGTATAGTAGTCGCGGCTTGCACGCCTAGAACACATGAACCCCTGTTTCAGAACACCTTGAAGGAAGCAGGATTGAATCGTTATCTTTTTGAGTTCTGCAACATCCGAGAACAATGCTCATGGGTTCACCGAAGAGAGAAAGAAAAAGCAACAGAAAAAGCAAAGAATCTTATAGAGATGGCAGTTGCCAAGACGAGACTGTTGAAGCCGCTACAGAGCCAGCTGGTTTCGCTGAATCAGAAAGTACTGGTCATTGGAGGCGGCATATCAGGGATGACTGCAAGCCTCGACATCGCGACGCAAGGATTTGAGGTATTTCTTGTCGAAAAGAGTGGTAGACTTGGTGGTTTTCTCTGGAATATAGATAGAATACAAGACGGGACTCACACAATGGACATTCTAGGAGGCCTCATTCAAAGAGTAGAGAAGGATCCAAGAATTACTGTGCTGCTTGAGTCTGAGGTCGAAGAAGTGGAGGGTCACGCTGGGGACTTCAAAGCGAAGATCCGGGGGAAGAATGGTTTTCACGAATTGGATTTCGGAGCAGCAGTTATCGCCGTTGGAGCCAAGCTGCTTATTCCTGAGGGATACTATCATTTTGAAGAAAATGAGAGGATAATAACTCAAAGAGGTATGGAGCAGCTTCTGCGAGGAGATATCAAAGCCAAAACAGTTGTCATGATTCAATGCGCCGGCTCAAGGGAGGAAAAACGACCCTATTGTTCCAGAGTCTGCTGCACAGAAGCCATAAAAAACGCCATCTACATTAAACGGAGAAAACCGGAGACCGAAGTATTCATTCTTTACAAAGACATCCGGGCATACGGCATTTGGGAGACCAAGTACAACGTCGCAAGAAAACTGGGTGTCTTATTTATCCGTTACACAGATGAAAACAAACCCAATGTGGACCCTGAAAGCCTAACAGTAACACTTCCAGAGCTCCTTATGAACGAGAAGCTCACAATTCACCCTGACCTGATTGTTCTTAGTAGCGCGATAATTCCAAGTGAAGACTACGAAAAAATCAGCAAGCTTTTCAAAGTACCCTTAGACCAAGAAGGCTTCTTCCAAGAAGCGCACGTGAAGCTTCGACCCGTCGACTTCGCCACAGACGGCATCTTTGTCTGTGGAACCGCACACTATCCAAAGATGATTTACGAAAGCATCGCCCAAGCAAGCGCAGTCGCCTCGCGCGTCACGACCTTTCTTTCTAAAGGACAAACAGCAAGCGAGGGAACTTCAAGCAGGGTGGATAGAGAGAAATGCCTAAGCTGTGGACTGTGCGAATCGCTATGTCCATTCCGTGCAATCAAGATGGGAGACGATGGAATCGCAGAGATCATAGCAGCAACATGCAAGGGCTGTGGTGTCTGCGCTGCCTCATGCCCAGCTAAAGCCATCGAGACGCCGCACTTCACTGACCAACAGCTTGTGATGCAAATTGATTCTGCAGTGGTGGTTTGATGGAAGAGAACAGCGTGGAGATGGACTCCGAGCCCCTAATTGTAGCATTCTTATGTAACTGGTGTTCCTACGCTGGCGCGGATTTCGCCGGCGTCTCAAGATATCAGTATCCGACGAGTGTGAGAATAATCAGGGTGATGTGCAGTGGCCGAATAGATCCCTTCATGGTTTTCAGGGCCTTCCACAAAGGTGCTGACGGTGTTCTTGTAGCCGGCTGTCACCCAGGAGATTGTCACTATATATCCGGAAATCTCCGTGCGAAGGAGAGGATGGAACAGGTTTCAAGGATCATTGAAAAAAGCAAGATTCCCCCCAAAAGGTTTAGGCTGGCTTGGATCTCAGCGTCAGAAGGTAAGAATTTCGCACAACTCATCAAAGATTTCACAGAAGAATTGAAGAAACTAGGACCGCTTTCTAAGGAGACTGTTGATGGTGTACCTACGATTAACAAAGTGGCAGCAGCTGAAAACTTGTTTCTAGAATCTTCTGTCAGGTGGTTAACGGCTAGAGCAGAAACGTTGGCACAAGAAGAAAACGTTTACGGAGAAAGGCTAGATCCTGAAGAAGTGAAGGAGCTTGCAGATAACTTCTTTGAAAAGGAACATCTCAAGCACTTGATTCTGCAACTAGTCACAAACAATCCAACTTCCCTCCTCATGCTCTCAGAAAAGCTCGACGCCCCAAACAAAGAAATCTTCGACAGCTTAGTGGAACTGAAAATGGGTGGCCTCGTCGACATTGTTGGTTTTGAGAACAACTACCCAGTATACCTGCACAAAGGAGGAGGCAGCGAGTGAACGGTTCTGTGCTGGTGTTAGGAGGCGGAATTGCGGGAATTCAAGCATCATTAGACCTTGCTGACTCAGGGTTCAAAGTTTACCTAGTGGACAAACAACCCAGCATAGGAGGGACAATGCCTCAGCTTGACAAAACCTTTCCCACAAATGACTGCGCAATGTGTATACTCTCCCCGAAACTTGTGGGCACTGGAGGCCATCCAAACATCGAGATAATCGGCAACGCCGACCTGACAGACTTCAGCGGGACCCCAGGAAATTTCAAAATTAAGCTACTCAAGAGGCCGAGATATGTCAACCCTGAAAAATGCAACGGTTGCGGCGATTGTGCAAGAGCATGCCCAATCAAAGCTGTCGATGTGTTTAACAGGAAACTCAGCAAGAAATCCAGCATAAGCGTCATGTACCCCCAAGCTGTTCCCCTCATCTATTCAATTGACCGAAAAACCTGTATAGGTTGCGGGCTTTGCGCAAGAGTGTGTAAGAAGGGTGCAATTGATTACACCCAAGAACTTGAGCAGATAGAACTGGATGTCGGTGCAGTCATCATTGCCACAGGCGCTGATCTTTATGACCCATCTGCAACTAAGAAATATAGATACGAGCATCCAAACGTAATCACCAGTGCAGAATTTGAAAGAATCCTTAGCGCCAGTGGACCCTACGGTGGTACAGTACTCAGCCCGTCAGATGGGAGGCGACCAAAGAAGATCGGATTCATACAGTGCGTGGGATCTAGAAACCCCAACATTGGCAGAGAACTGTGTTCTGCAGTGTGCTGCATGTACGCAACTAAGGAGGCGATAGTAGCTAAAGAGCATGACCCAGAACTAGACATCACAATTTTCTACATCGACATGCGGGCCTATGGCAAGGGCTTCGAAGAGTTCACAGAAAGAGCAATCAACGAATACGGAATCAAGTACATACGATGTGAGGTCCCTGAGGTTGTCGTGAATGACGATAATCGAAACCTCACTGTCTCCTATGAAGATCCAGTTGACAACCAGCTCAAAAGCATGGATCTAGATCTCCTCGTTCTCTCGGTGGGCTTGGTTCCTCCCAAAGCTCTTGGTTCCCTTCAAAGCACTATGAATCTCCAGCTGGACGATTTTGGATACGTGAGTACCAGATTAACAACTCCAGTAGAGACAAATCTTCCAGGAGTGTTTGTCTGCGGCACATCCCAAGGCCCCAAGGATATCCCCGACTCAGTAGCCCAAGCGAGTGCTGCAGCTGCCAAAGCAGAAGTCCTGCTTGCCTCCGTGAGAAATCAGTTGGTTAAGCCAAAAGAATATCCTGAGGAGAAGGAAGTCGGAAAGCAGCCAAGAATCGGTGTTTTCGTATGTCATTGTGGTGTAAACATTGGAGGCATCGTGAGTGTTCCTGAAGTTGTTGAATACGCCAAGACGTTGCCCTCAGTCACTTACGCAGAAAGAAACCTATATACATGCTCTCAAGACACCCAAGAGAAGATCAAGAAAACTATAGAAGAATACGAATTAAATCGAGTTGTAGTGGCGTCTTGTACGCCGCGAACTCATGAACCCTTATTCAGAAACACCCTAAGGGAAGCAGGGTTAAATCCATATCTTTTTGAGTTCTGCAACATCCGAGAACAATGCTCATGGGTGCATATGCATGAAAAGGAGCAAGCCACAGAGAAGACGAAAGACCTCATAAGGATGGCCGTCTCAAGAGCTAGGCTACTAAAACCTCTCAAAACTGAGCAGGTGTCAGTGATAAAAAGCGCCCTCGTGATCGGAGGTGGAATTTCTGGAATGACTGCAAGCCTCGACATTGCCGACCAGGGCTTTCAAGTCTATTTGGTGGAAAAACATAAACAGCTCGGAGGCTTCCTCCAAAACATTGACAAAATCCAAGATGGAACTGATGCTACAGAGATACTTGACCATGTCAGGAAGAAGGTCAAGAACCATAGAAAGATCAAGGTTTTCACGAGATCTGAAGTTACAGATGTCAACGGTTTCGTTGGAAACTTCAAAGCGAGAATCAAGACCAACGGGAAAACGAAGGAAATCCAATTCGGAACAGCCATAATTGCAATTGGAGCAGAAGCGGTAGTGCCGAAAGGCCACTTCCACTTCGGAGAAAACGACAGGATAGTCACCCAGAAACAACTGGAGGCTATGATAAACAGCAATCTGAACGCCAAAAGACTCGTCATGATTCAGTGCGCCGGCTCAAGGGAGGAAAAACGACCCTATTGTTCCAGAGTCTGCTGCACAGAAGCCATAAAAAACGCCATCCGAATAAAGCAGAATGATCCTGATGCTGAAGTATACGTACTGTACCGCGACATACGCTCCTACGGATTATGGGAAGCATTCTATCGAGAGGCAAGGAACCTCGGCGTCACTTTCTTGAGATACACCGAGATGAAGAAACCGACAGTAGACCCCACTGATTTGACAGTTGAGATTCACGAGTCTTTGCTGAACGCAAAACTCAGGCTAAAAGCGGACCTCGTTGTACTGAGTAGTGGAATAATACCTCCAAGAGATGCTGAGACATTAAGCAAATTATTCAAAGTCCCTTTAGATGAAAACGGGTTCTTTTTGGAAGCACATGTGAAGCTTCGACCTGTCGACTTCGCCACAGACGGCATCTTTGTCTGTGGAACCGCACACTATCCAAAGATGATTTACGAAAGCATCGCACAAGCAAGCGCGACTGCTTCGCGAGCGTGCATCATTCTGTCGAAAGACAACCTTGAATCTGAAGCTGCAATCAGCCAAGTCGACGATACGAAATGCAAGGGCTGCGGCACATGTGTCGAGATCTGTCCATTCGAGGCAATAGAACTAAAATCCGAGGAAACCATGATGGAAAAAGTACAGTTCAAAAGCCGAAGAGCCCACATCAACCCCATCATATGTAAGGGATGCGGATCATGCGCTGTGGCATGCCCTCTTGGCGCGATAACTCCACAACACTTCACAAGCAGGCAGATCGAGTCCGCCATGAAAGCTGCCACCGTTAAAGTTCCGAACCCTAAAGTGGCGACGGAAGCAGTTGCGTGAGGCTCAGAGATGGTTGAACTCAAGAAGCAAGATACGAAGGTTATTTCAGGATCTCAGCAAAAGACAAGGAAAGATGTTCTGAAGATGAGAGAAGAACGTATTTTGGAAGAGTTGAACGTCTGCTTTCAATGTGGAACATGTAGTGGCGGTTGCCCAGTCGCAAAAATCGTTCCCGAGTATCACATCAGAAGAATAATCAAAGCGGCAAGAGAGGGCAGCATTGATGCAGACAACAAGTTTCTCTGGTACTGTTCAACTTGCTACCTATGTTACGAGAGATGCCCCCAAGACGTGAAGCCTATTCAAATTATTCATGAAATCACAAACCTCATTTCGAAGAAAGAATGTGCCCCCATGCCAGTCAAAGAGGGAAACCGACACATCCTAGCCACGGGACGCATCGTTGAAGTCTCTCGTATCACCCAGAAGAGAAGAGAGCAGTTAGGGTTGCCAGAGTTGAAACTAGACGTTTCTAAGGATTTCAAAAAAATCGCCCATTTAACGGGGTTAGAGGAGTTGGTTAAGTGAAACTGGCATTTTTCCTAGGCTGCAACGTTCCAACCCAAGCTTTCAACTATGAAGCCGCTGTCAGAAAGATAGCAGATGAATTCGAAGTCGAACTTATAGACATTCCAGACTTCGGCTGTTGTGGCGAGTATACAGAGACCGTGGATTCATACACATCACTCGTGTTCGCAGCTAGGAACCTTGCTCTAGCAGAGAAGGAGAACCTTGACATTTTAACACTCTGCAACGGATGCTTCTTGTCGCTGAACAAGGCAAGACATGAACTCGAAAACGATCAGCTGAAGAGTAAAGTCAACAGTGTGTTGGAAAAGATTGACCTCTCCTACAAAGGAGGACCTCGTGTTTACCACTTTCACGAACTGATCCATGACATCATTGGAGCCTCAAATATTAAAGAGAAGATCAAAGTGACTATGGATGGTGCGTCAATATCTTATCAGAACGGCTGTCACATCCTTCGACCAGCCGATGTTCTGAAGTATGATGACCCAGAAGAGCCGAAAAAACTCGAAGAACTCGTCTCTCTGACAGGGGCAACGGTGGTTCGCCCAATAGGCACAGAACTCTGTTGCGGCTCATTCTTGCTGTCCCACAATACAGACGTCGCATACTCCCTTGCAGTTCGTTCCCTTGAAAGAAAGGGTAACGTAGACGCCATCGTAGTTGGCTGTCCCTTCTGCTTCAGACAACTTGACATGGGGCAAATCATCGCCAAGAGAAAGTTTGGCAAGAATTTCGAAATTCCAGTTTTATTCTATGCCCAGCTCCTCGGACTAGCCCTAGGATTTGATCCTAAGGACCTAGGCTTTGACAGAATCCACAAGATTTCAACTGCAGGTTTCTTGAAGAAGGTAGGGAGTTCCGATGGGTAAGGTCTTGGTTATAGGCGGCGGCATTGCGGGAATGCAGGCTTCACTGGATCTAGCTGCCATGGGCCACAAGGTTCATCTCATTGAAAAGGAGGAGAACCTAGGCGGTAACTTACGTAATCTTTTTAAGATTTTTACCAGAAATGAGAAGGCTGAGACCGTTCTGACAAGATATCTTGAAGAAATCGAAGCAGAGAACAATATCACAGTTTTCAGAAATTCAACAATTCTCGGTTTTAAGGGAAAGGCACCAGCGTTCAAAGTAACTATCAATACAGAGGAAGAAAAACACAATCTTAGCGTCGGAGCAGTCGTTCTGGCAACTGGCTTCAGCCCTTATAATCCAACGGAGAAAAAGGAATACGGTTACACAAGATACCAAGATGTAATATCCGCTGTGGACTTAGAGGAGATGTTGAAAAGTGGGAAGTTCGAAAGAATATCAGATTCGCAGAAGCCCAAGTCAATAGTATTTGTTCAGTGCGTCGGCTTTAGAGACCTTAGAGCCAATGAATATTGTTCCTCCTTCTGTTGCATGTCAGCTTTGAAAAATGCAGCTTATATCAAGAAAGAACATCCAGAGGTAGAAGTTACTGTCATGTACATGGACATCAGAACTCCATCACTCTACGAACAGATATACTCGGAAGCTAGGAATCTTGGAGTAAGATTCATCAGAAGCCGACCAGCAGAGATCTTCGAAAAAAACAGTAAACTAGTTCTCAACTTTGAGAACACATTGACAGGAGAAATGGTCACAATGGAATCAGATCTCGTCGTCCTCTCGACCGGAGCTACACCAAATCCAAAGACAAAAGAGTTAGGCAAAATGATAGGCCTCAAGCTCTCTGAAACAGGGTTCTTCAAGGTTGTTCAGCCACCACTAGGAACAGGTGTGCCTGGAATCTTTGTTGCGGGAGCGAACAGTGGTCCCAAGGATATGCATTACTCATTAGCTCAGGGGAGTGCCGCCGCAGCTCAAGTCCACAAGTCGTTGGTGAACTTAGATGTCAGAGCTTGACAGCTGCTATCAATGTGGGTTGTGCACGGGGTTCTGCCCAAAGAGAAGAGTTTCCAAGTACTCACCCCGCCTCAAGATAAACGAGTTTCTGCTGAACAAGCAGAAAGAAGCATCGTGGGAGTNNTGTTCACAGCATTGCCCTCAAACAGTTGATTATCTAAGCTTTGTAAGACAGCTGAGGGCGAGGAGCGTTGACAGTGAGGCGATTGCGCATAAATCTGTATTTACTCTTCTCTGTGAAATGATGAACCGATATCCCAAGGCTAGAGGTGTGCCCGTAGATTTTGAAGGAAAAACCGATGAAAATTGTGAAATCGCCTATTTCCCTGGTTGCATAGATTTCTTCGACTGTTTCTTGGACATCGGTGTGAATTTTCATGAGATTGGCAACTCCTCAGTCAAGCTGTTGAATGAGATAGGAGTTGAACCGAGACTGCTGTCTCTGAGATGCTGTGGACATGATGCTCTGTGGCAAGGACACAAACACATCTTTGATGGACTGAGAAAATACAATACAGACTTGATAGAGCAAAGCGGCGCAAAGATCTTGGTCACTTCATGTGCCGAATGCTTCCGAACCTTCTCAAAAGATTACGAACTCGACTTGGAAGTAGTACATCTATCACAAATTCTTGAAAAGAACCGAGACAAATTGAATCTCGAAACCAAGGATTACAAAGTCACGTATCATGATCCTTGCAGACTTGGGAGGCACATGGAAGTGTACGACCCCCCCAGAAATGTATTGCAAGCTGTAAAAGGTCTCACCTTGATAGAACTTGATGATACAAGAGAGAATTCTCAGTGCTGTGGTGTTTCAGCTTGGGTTTCCTGTAACACTGAAGCAAAGGTGCTGATGGTGGAGAAGCTGGATAGCGCGATGAGAACGGGAGCGGAGACCCTAGTCACGGCTTGCCCCAAGTGTTACGCTCATCTAAGTTGCTTGAAGAACGAAAAGCCGCCCATAAAGGATTTCGAAATTGATGTTCTTGACTTGGCGGTTTTCCTGTCAAGAGTTAACAGTGGACATGGAAAGATTAGCCAGATAATACTGGAAAAAGAGAGAGAGGTCTCCTGAATGTCTCAGAACGAATTCGAACCGAGAATTGTAGTCTTCGCGTGCAACTGGTGCTCCTATGCTGGTGCAGATCTCGCAGGGGTCA